>Ga0156536_1036_pt1:12500-14680 | contig 14680 bp, 11 predicted proteins | sample RifOxyB2_FD_111931 | JGI IMG/M metagenome (GOLD analysis project Ga0156536, IMG submission 111931) | Elusimicrobia bacterium RIFOXYB2_FULL_49_7 | reverse complement strand
CTCGTGTCGTGAGATGTTGGGTTAAGTCCCGCAACGAGCGCAACCCTTGTTCTGTGTTACCAGCGGATAATGCCGGGGACTCACAGAAGACTGCCTCTTTTTTGAGGAGGAAGGTGAGGATGACGTCAAGTCCTCATGGCCCTTACGTCCAGGGCTACACACGTGCTACAATGGCCGGTACAGAGGGTCGCAATGCCGCAAGGTGGAGCTAATCTCAAAAAGCCGGTCTCAGTTCGGATTGGAGTCTGCAATTCGACTCCATGAAGTTGGAATCGCTAGTAATCGCGGATCAGATACGCCGCGGTGAATACGTTATCGGGCCTTGTACACACCGCCCGTCAAGCCATGAAAGCCGGGAGTACTCAAAATGGTTGCCTGAACCGTAAGGAGGGCGCCCCTAAAGTAAAACCGGTGATTGGGGCTAAGTCGTAACAAGGTAGCCGTACCGGAAGGTGCGGCTGGATCACCTCCTTTCTAAGGAGTATAAAAATTCAAGCCCGTCATGAATAATGACGGTGTTAGGATTGACCTGGGGAGATTGAAACTCGAATCATACACGATATCTAATTTTTATTTAGCGATTAGGGCTTGTAGCTCAGTTGGTTAGAGCATCGCTCTGATAAGGCGGGGGTCGGTAGTTCAAATCTACCCAGGCCCATTTTTTTTAGGGGCTGTAGCTCAGTTGGTAGAGCATTAGCTTTGCAAGCTAGGGGTCAGGGGTTCGACCCCCCTCAGCTCCAGGAATGCTGTAATAGAATTAAACACGAAAGTGTTTGAGATATAAAATCGCTCTTTGACATCTCAAGTGTGAAACCTAATAACTAAAGGTAATAATCGGCAACAATTTCTGTTATCGCTATGAGTTGCTTGTAAAGTTCTGAATTTACTATCTGGAATTTGATCAAGTGACAAAGGGCGTATGGTGAATGCCTTGGCGTTGGAAGGTGATGAAGGACGTGGTAAGCTGCGATAAGCCTCGGTGAGGAGCAAACATCCTTTGACCCGGGGATTTCCGAATGGGGCAACCTGTTCCAGGTTATGCTGGAACGCCACCGGATGAATTCATAGTCTGGATGGAACTAACGGGGGGAAGTGAAACATCTCAGTACCCTCTGGAAAAGAAAGTAAATCAACGATTGCTTTAGTAGTGGCGAGCGAACGAGCAATAGCCTAAACCTTGTGCATGTGATAGTCCATTTGCGTTATGCGCAGGGGGTAGCGGGGTTTAACGTTTCAATGAATGGATTGAAGGAAGAGTTAAAAAACCTCATTTTAGTCGAAGCGTGTTGGAAAACACTACCATAGATGGTGATAGTCCAGTAGACGAAAGAATAGAGGACTCTTCTGTTAAATACCCAAGTAGCACGGGACACGTGGAATCTTGTGTGAATCTGCGAGGACCATCTCGTAAGGCTAAATACTCTCCAACGACCGATAGTGAACAAGTACCGTGAGGGAAAGGTGAAAAGTACCCCTAGCGGGGAGTGAAATAGTACCTGAAACCGTATGCCTACAAGCGGTCGGAGTCTCGCTTCGGCGGGATGACGGCGTGCCTTTTGCTTAATGAACCAGCGAGTTACTGTATGAAGCGAGGTTAAGCATGTTAAATGCGGAGCCGTAGCGAAAGCGAGTCTGAATAGGGCTATTAGTTTTGTGCAGTAGACGCGAAGCCTAGTGATCTAGCCATGGCCAGGGTGAAACTTGGGTAAAACCAAGTGAAGGCCCGAACTGATGAAGGTTGAAAACTTCTCGGATGAGCTGTGGTTAGGGGTGAAAGACTAATCAAACTGGGGGATAGCTCGTTCTTCCCGAAATATATTTAGGTATAGCCTTGCGCTAAAGAGTGGCGGAGGTAGAGCTCTGATTGGACTAGGGGACTTACCGGTCTACCAAACCCATTTCAAACTACGAATTCCGTTCACTTGTTTCGCAGGAGACAGACTACGAGTGCTAAGATCCGTGGTCGAGAGGGAAACAACCCAGATCATCAGCTAAGGCCCTGGAGTACATGCTAAGTGGTTAAGGATGTGAAGTTACACAGACAACTAGGATGTTGGCTTAGAAGCAGCCATCATTTAAAGAAAGCGTAATAGCTCACTAGTCAAGTGATTTTGCGCCGAAAATGACCGGGACTCAAGCATGTCGCCGAAGCTATGGGCTTGCAAAGGATTCGTCTGATG
>Ga0156536_1036_pt1:0-10000 | contig 14680 bp, 11 predicted proteins | sample RifOxyB2_FD_111931 | JGI IMG/M metagenome (GOLD analysis project Ga0156536, IMG submission 111931) | Elusimicrobia bacterium RIFOXYB2_FULL_49_7 | reverse complement strand
TTTTAGGCTAATTGATAAGAGGATAATGAAAGAGTTTAAGGCTTTAAAGGAAAAAAGGAAATATGTACGGGGGCTTATTGCTTTTATCGGATATAAGCAAGTTCCGCTTCCTTATGAGCGAGACGCAAGATTTGCCGGCAAGACGAAATATCCTTTTCTTAAGCTTTGGGCGCTTGCAAAGAATTCTTTGATTTATTTTACTAAAAAACCTCTTGGGATGGCTGTAACGACTGGGTTTATCAGTATCCTTATAGGGTTGGTTTTTATTGTTTACATTTTTATTCGAAAGTACAACAACTCCATTCCTATTCCTGGATGGGCATCAACAGCGGTGCTTATTGTATTTTCTGGGGGAGTTCAGTTGCTAACGATTGGTGTTATTGGAGAATACATCGGCAGCATGTTTGAAGAAATAAAAGGACGTCCGGAATACATTATCAGTGATATTATTGAGGGTGCGGAAGAGAAGCGTTAAAATCGGTCAATATAGCTGATTCTTACTTCGCGACTCATCTCTTGAGCATGTTTATTGCCGAATTCATCAATCATATCCTTGTTTTCAAGAAGGTCAATAAGATCGATTTCGATTACCAACGAACTGACAATAAACCACCGCAGGCCAGTGTTTAAATAACCCTTTAAAGGGTTACGAGTATTATTGTCATCAAGAGCGGCATCGTATTCAATAAGCAATGAAATTTCATCATTTATTCCTATATCCATGCCACAAGAGACGTCGGGATGCCTATTCTTTAATTCTGAATCGGCTTGGTTGTCAATAAAACTATAATTGCCTTCAAGATGAAACCCGAGCGGCATGCCGATTAATAAATAACTTTTAGAAAGAGAAGCGAATAGACCTTTTGATTTATAATAGAACCTGGGGAAATAATACTCGCTCATGCTTTTTTTGAAAAAATATCCGGATCCTTGAGACTCAAAACCCAGTGCAAATGCGGGAAAACTATAAGATTCTTCAATAAGACGGTATTTTAAGAATCCGCCGGGAAAAGATTGGCCTCGGATATCATCTTGTCCGATAAGTCCCATGACTTGGTAGGCGATACCAAGAGATAAGCGGTTGGTTAAACCGACATCAATTGCTGAATTTAGACTACCGCCTTGGGAAAAATTAAAATTAACGTCATAGTGCCCTTTGGGCAAGGAACCTGCAGTCAAACAATTGATGAGTTTTCGAGGTTGAACATGAATTCCGGTGTTTTCTGAGGAGAATAATGTTGACGTTAATAAGAATATTAGAACCATTAATTTTGTCATCAATTGTTACCTTTTGTATTCTGGTCTTTTAGAGTGGCGTTACTATCGGGTTGGTCTATTGGAACATAGTGGCCGGTTCCCTTGCAGGTAGAGCATTTTCCGGAACTTTCGCAGTAATGGCATTTGCCGGTTCCATTGCAGAACGAACAGATGGTTTCATAACTTGCTCCTTTTTTGCCTTCCAGGCGGGTGCCTTTTCCTTGGCAGAAACTACAGGTTCCGGATCCTTTACAATAGAGGCATTTACCGGCTTCCTTTTCATGGAACATGCGGTTACATATTAAACATGCGCTTTTATTATAGCGAGGAGTGGTGTTTTCAACTTTTTTGCAGCCGATTGCCAGCAAGGATGGCAGAAGGAGCAAGAATATTAAGAGGGGTAATCCTAAACGCATGATTTTGTTTCCTTCCATACTCCGAAAAATAATACGCTAAAAAGAATCATGGTGCAATAGGAGAAGGCTCTTCATTTGAGTCGGGTATTTCGTCTTGAGTTTCGGATTCAAACGGAGTACCAGACCCACTTTCAATCGTAACATTGTCAAATACCATGTTGCCGCCCGCGAAACTGACGCCTTTGGTTGCGCTAAATAAACCCGCGCGTACTCCTTTTAGGGATGTGTTTCCATGCTTTCCGCAAAAAACGGAACGTCCATTTATTGCTAAGGTTACCATTTTCTTATCAACAATTAATGTATAGCTTGATCGTTTACCGGGAGAGACTTCGTTGTTGCGCCCCCAGAGAAGATGAATTGGGTTGTTGCCAGACTTGGCTTCGACTAATTCAATTTTCGATCGCTTGAGAAAACGAATGAATTCAGAGGGAAAGCCGTTTTCATCAAAAGAGGCATTTTCCGGCATGAAATAAATGGCCGATGTTATTGACGTGTTCTGATTTGGAATGGAGATATCCACGGTCAATCTGGCGGGTGTTTTTGTTAGGTCAATGGCTTTTATGCAGGTTAGCGAAGCGGAAGCCGGCAATTGTTTTCGAGTTTTCATTGGGGCTTTTAGGGCGTGCTCTGCAAGGGTGAAGAGACGTGAACCGGAAAAAGACCAGTTGGTATCAAACTTTTCCACATTAAAATTGTCAAAGAAAACAAGGGAAAGATTGGATTTAGGCACATAATTTTCAATAGAAGGGTAGGCAATATTGACCCCAATATAGCTTCGTTGGCCTGATTCATCTGCTAAAGAAAAGACAAGGCTAAAGGCAAGAATAACCCAGGTAACCACTCTTGGAAACATCATACTCTAAAACTAATAAATAACTTAACCGAAATTAAATAAAAAAGAGAAGCTACTTAATTAAAACCGGCATTGGTTTTGGAAAAGCTTAAAACGTTTACCCAGTTCTTGACTGGATACTTTTCGAAGACGATTAAGGCTGAAGTTTTCCACACAGCAAGAGGCGGCAATCGTTCCATGGACAACACCCGTTTGAAGGTGGCGAAAATCGGATTTGCCTTGGCCTGCTAAATAACCCATGAGGCCGCCTATGAAACAGTCACCCGCGCCTGTTGGATCGATAACTTTCGCAAGCGGAACCGCCGGAATAGGAAAGATGCATTTTTTTGAAAATAGAAGCGCTCCATGAGCCCCTTTTTTTATGACCACAAAAGGAATTCCACTTTTAAGGATATCGCGCCCAGCCTCGACCGCATTTTTCTTCCCGGTATACTGTTCCGCTTCTTCATCATTCATCACGATAAGATCAATTCTGGATATCAGTTCCTTCACGGCTTTCAGCTTGATATCAAGCCAGAGATTCATGGTGTCTGCGGCGACAAAACGGGGAGTGGTGATTTGATCGAGAACAGACAGCTGAAGGTCCGGATCAATGTTTGATAAAAGCACATAAGGGGTCTTGCGGTAAATGTCGGGAAGGATGGGGCGAAAAGTTTCAAAGACATTCAATTGGATTTCGAGTGTATCGCGGCCGCTGAAATTATCATGGTAACGTCCGGTCCAGCGAAAGGTTTTTCCATTTTTGACAATATCGAGTCCGGTGGTATCAATTTGGCGCTGTTTAAAAAGGGTCAGATGCTTTTTGGGAAAATCCTCACCCACGATACCTACCAAGCGAACCGGCGAAAAGAAAGAGGCGGATACGGAGGCGTAGGAGGCGGAGCCGCCCAACACGTTATCGGCACGACCGTTAGGTGTGATAAGGGTATCCATTCCGATGGAGCCTACGATGAGTAATGACATAATTTCCTCCAAGTTACATTTTTTCGAGCGTTTCAATACCCAGGAGTTGCAGGCAAGTGCGGAGATAGTTGCAAACAAGATGATAGAAAAAGAGTCTGGAAATCCTTGCTTTTGCATCGGCTTCGCGTAGAATCGGGCAGTCATTCCGGTTGTAGTAGACATTGAATTCTGCCGCAAAAAGATAGACATATTCTGTTATGTGATTGGGCTTGAGGTCGGATACCGCCTGAGCGAGTTTTATAGGAAAGGAATCAGCCATTAATAGCATATTTTTTTCTTGTTCGACCTGCAGGTTGACTTGGTTGGGTAGGGGAATCGAACCGAACGTTTCATCGTGTTTCCGAATGACCGAGCGGGCTCGGGCGTAAGTATAGAGTAAATATGGGGCTGTATTGCCTTCAAAAGAGAGCATCCGGTTCCAGTCAAAGAGGGTATCCGTTTTTAGATCGTGGTTTAGTTCGGCGTATTTCAGCGAGGCGATACCGACGATATCGGCGATATGCTTTTTTTCTGCTTCAGAGAGGGACGGATTTTTCTGCTCCACTGCCTGACGGGCTCGAGTAATGGCCTCATCCAGTAATTCGTTAAACAATACGACATTACCTTCCCGTGTGGAAAAACTTCGGCCATCCGGTGCCTTGATGGAACCGAAAAAGACGTGTCGCAAACCCATTGCATGGTTTTTTTGCCATTCGGAGAAGATAGCGAAGACGCTTTTAAAATGATCGCGCTGACGCGAATCCGTGACATAGATGATTTCATCCGGATGCCAGGAATCCAATCGAAACATCAGGGTCGCCAAATCCGTTGCGGCGTATCCAAAACCGCCATCTTGTTTTCGGACAATGACGGGGCCGTGTATCTGATATCGGGTTTCGGTGTCCACGATAAGGGCACCTTGATCGATAAAAGCAATGCCCGTGTTTTCGAGCGTGGAAGCTACCTTTGGGAGCATGCTATTGTAATGGCTTTCACCATAAATGTAGTCAAATTGGATTCCAAGACGAGAATAAATAGCGTTAAACTCAGCCAAAGAATGTGCGGTGAATTCCCGCCATAAGCGGGTGTTGTCAGGATCCCCTTGTTGGAGTTTGACCAGTTCATTTCTGGCCGAGTTCTCAAGCTCATCGGTTTTTTCTTTTTCAAATTTCTGATAGAGGCGTTCCAATTCCTTGACCGGTGCGGCGGAATAATTCTCTAAGTCAGACCAACGATTATAAGAAACGATTAGCTTGCCGAACTGAGTGCCCCAATCACCGATATGATTATCCGAAATAACCGATGCGCCGGCATGACGCAACATGCGACAGAGGGCGTCTCCGGTAATGGTCGCGCGGAAGTGACCGATATGCATGCTTTTGGCCACATTGGGACTGGAATAATCAAGCACAATTTTTTTACCCGATAATATAGTACGGGTGTTTGTTAGACCGCTTTCCGCAATGGAAGTTGCAAAATATCCGAGATAATCCGTGCTGACGGTCAGGTTCATGAAGCCGGGCTTAACGGCCTCCGTATTGGATAATAAACCGGTTCTATCTACTTTGGCTAAAATTGTTTGAGCGATCTGCAGGGGGGCTTGTCCCACGGTTTTGGCAATCGATAGGGCGAATTCGGATTGATAATCGCCAAAACGCGGGTTGTCCGTCCGTCGGACGGTGATTTCCCTATCCGACAAGGTCGGATAGGTCTCGACAATCGCTTTCTTAAGACGTTCCGCAATAAGAATAGACAGAGGAAGCATAGGATGATTAGCGGGATCGTTTGGAACGTGATGTGGTGGCTTTTTTCTTAGGAATCGTTTTTCGGGGCCTTTTTATCCGTTTCTTAATGGTTTGCTCAGGGACGGCGGGCGACTTTTCTACATACGTCTCAATGGGGGCATCCGAGTAAAGATCTTCCAGATCATAATAGGAGCGTTTCTCTTTTGTAAAGAGGTGAACCAGTACGTCGAAATAATCCAGAATGTACCAACCGCTACCTTTTGTCATATCCCTATGAAGTGGCGGATATCCTGCCGGGCCCAGTAGATCGGTGACATGATCTGCCAGCGCTTGTAAGTGAGGTTCGGAGGAAGCACTGGCCAGGATATAATAATCGGACGGTGCGCAGCATTGTCGAAGGTCCAAGAGGCGGATGTCTTCCCCTTTTTTCTCGGAAAGGGCTTGACAGATATGGATAGCAAAAGGTTTTCCGGCGAGTGTTTTCATTTTTAGAGTTTCTCGATATTTTCGGATTGAAAGTCCAGTAAGGCGTTTCGTGTATCTAAAATAAGCGGGGTATGCTTAACGATCAGCCCGTAATCATAAGAGCGATGGTTGGTTGCAATAACCGCAAGATCCTGTTTTTGCAGCATTGTCGGGGTCAGTTCCATGCTCTGAATGGTTGTACCTTCCGAATCCCGGAAGCTTTGGGCATGAGGATCATTGAAAATGACCTCCGCTCCCTCACGTTGGAGGAGACGATAGATTTCCAGACCGGGCGATTCGCGTAGATCATCGATATTCGGCTTGTAGGCCATACCGACAATCAGGATTTTAGAACCATTGACGGCTTTTCGATGGCGGTTTAGGACTCGGGCCACACGTTGGATGACATAATAAGGCATGTTTCCGTTAATATCCGTGGCCAGTTCAATGAAACGGTTGAAAAAGTCATAGGTCTTTGCTTTCCAGCTCAGGTACATGGGATCGAGTGGAATACAGTGGCCGCCTATGCCGGGACCCGGATAAAAAGGCATAAAGCCGAAGGGTTTGGTGGCTGCTGCGCGAATGACATTCCAGATGTCGATACCCATCCGTTCGCACATCATCAGCAATTCATTGACCAGGGCGATGTTGACCGCTCGAAAGGTGTTTTCAAGCAGTTTGACCATTTCCGCTTCCGCTGTTCCATTGACCGGGTGGACGGTGTCGATACATGTGCAATACAATGCGTTTCCCAACTCTGTACAGGCGGGAGTGGCGCCGCCGATGACTTTAGGGGTGTTCTTGGTATTATACTGCTTATTGCCCGGGTCTACGCGCTCGGGGGAGAAGCAGAGAAACAGATCCGTACCGGTCTTAAATCCCATCTTTTCGAGTGGTTCACGGATGAGCTCGTCCGTAGTGCCGGGATAGGTGGTGGATTCGAGTACGACCAGGGAGCCTTTACGGAGGAATTTCTTGATTTCATCGACCGATGCACAAATGAAAGAAATGTCCGGATCTTTGCTTTTTCGAAGCGGCGTTGGGACACAGATGGAGATACAGTCCACCTCCCGAATGGCGGAGAATTCCGTGGTGGCGGTCAGTTTGCCGCTATCTACCACCCGCTTGAGTTCCAGAGAAGGAATGTCGACGATATAGGAGTCGCCGGCGAGGATGCGTTTGACCTTGGTTGCGTCGATGTCGATACCAATGGTGTGAAATCCCGCTTTGGCGAATTCTAAAGCGAGCGGCAATCCGACATAACCTTGACCGATCACGGCGACCGTTGCCGTCCGATTGTTGATTTTTTCAAGGAGTCTTCTTTTCATTTTTGACCTGCACTTAGTAAAGTTTTAAATTTATAACCTAACAGACGATAGACCAAACGGGCAGCGAGAAAATCCGAAGGGGCGCTGAAGGAGGTGGGCGCCAGTTCGACAAGATCGAAGGCAATGACGTTTCTTTTTTCAAAGAGACGTTTGAGAAAGGCCAGGGTTTCATACCAGAAGAGACCCCCCGGCTCAGGCGTGCCGGTATGCGGGACAAGTGAGGGATCAAACCCATCGATGTCAATAGTCAGAAAGACGTTGCGTGAGAGTCGGCGGATGGCCTGATCAAACCAGTCGGTTTTTCCGTGAATATCTTTGGCCATGAAAAGGTGTTTCTTTTTCTGCCGGATAAAGAGGGCTTCTTCGGCACAAAAACTGCGGATGCCCACCTGCACCGTCCGCGGACAAGATTCATCTATCCGACGCATAACACAGGCATGACTGAAGGGGCTTCCCTGAAAGGTGGTCCGTAAATCAGCGTGCGCATCAATTTGGAGTACGGACAGATCTCTGACGCGTTCTCGAAGCGCCAGGTAAAGCCCGTAGCTGATGGAGTGTTCTCCTCCGAGCATGATGATGAACTTCTCATCCGATAATAGTTGACGGGCGGATTGTCGAACGGCTTCCACCATTTTTTGTGGGGTGGCAGCGGGCTTGAGAGGCGGGCAGGTGGTAAGCCCTGCTTGATAATTCAGTAGGCCGAGTTCTTCGTCAAAGAATTCCAGATAGCGGGAGGCTTCAATGATTTTACGGGGACCTTTTGAGGTTCCTTTTCCGTAACTCACGGTTCCTTCGTAAGGAACGGAAAGAATAGCCGCTCGGGCTGCGTCGTATTTGAGATATTTCTTTGGGATGACACCCTGACCAAAATGCATAATCAGAAAATAATAAAATTCTCTCTCACTCTCTAAAGTAATTATATTTTTTACCAATGTTGTTTCTTTCCAAACTGATTCCGGTTTTTTTCTATCCCTTGGGATTTGCCTTATTGCTTATTCTTTTAAGCGGGGCTCTCCTTTGTATGCGGCAAACGCGGCAAGCGTTATGGTGTCTGCTGTTAAGCGGTCTGACGCTTTTTCTATTCTCTACAGAAATTGTCGCTTTCACACTGGCGAAGAGTCTGGAACGTCAATATTTGCCGCCATTGATAGCTGATATAAAAGGGGATGCCATTGTTTCACTGGGCGGGGCGGGACGACCGAAACGTTTTCCCCGGGATCAGGCTGAATTTAATGAGGCAGGAGAAAGACTTTTCCATTCCATCCGGCTATATAAAGCGGGAGTGGCGCCGTGGGTTATTGCAACCGGCGGTGGAATCGATTTTATCCTGCCCGGGCAGGTGGAAGCGGATGATATGCGGGCTGTCATGGTGGAATTCGGACTGCCGGATTCCGTGCTTCTTTTGGAAGGCAAGGCGCGTAATACCTACGAAAATGCGCTGTATACCAAGGCCTTATTGGCAGAGAAAGGAATAGGATTGAATGTGGTATTGGTTACATCGGGCATGCATATGCCCCGTTCTGTGGCGATTTTTAAAAAGGCCGGATTCCTGGTGGTTCCGGCCCCGACCGATTATCTGATTGAGGACAAATCCTATAACTGGTATTCCTGTTTGCCCAGGGCGGAGAATTTATGCTTATCTACCCAGGCTATCAAGGAATGGATAGGGATTCTTGCCTATAAGATGCTTGGACGTCTTTGAGCTCCTTTTTCAGAATCCGATTTTTCCCGTTGTTGCCGTATTTCGCACCACCAGTTTACGTTTGACCTCTTCCAACTGGTTACCGGCCACGATTTTTTGGATGACCAAATAGCCGCCGGGTGCCACAAGCCGGCCTTTGTTGTTGAGACAGTTCCAGGCCGGTGCACAAACCACCTGTTCTGATTTGGGTCCGCAGGTCTTGAGCATGAACTCGTAATCAATGGAGAAGGTGGCCGGATATTTCGGCCTTAAGGTATCCGGTTCCCCGGCGTGTTCAGCGGGAATGATGATGAAAGCGGCTTCTATTTCTTCCGTGGTACGGAAAGCGAGATCGCTTTCCAACTTGTCCAATCCCAAGTAACGCTTCACATCGTTCAAGTTGTATTCCGCTTTTAAGGCGGGATGGTTGACTGCATCGGCCACAATATTCCCCAGCATATCGAATAGCGTTACTTCGGTTTGAACAAAGGTCGTTGATGAATCGAGGTCCATGATAACGAAATGACGATTGCCGATGGTCACTTCACCTGTTTTAATACTGTTCCGGCCGTTGCGATTAACGAGTTGATCCAGATTGATGGTAAAACCGAAATAGGGGAAATCGGGCTTCAGGGTGCCGTTTTCCGATAAGGACCAGGAGAAATTCATGGCGGATTGGCGGTTGACCAGGGTGTTCCCATTGACCTCGCAGATATAGGAAGTATTGCTTGCTTCAAGCGCCAACGTGACCGGCCTGTTTTTCCCCTGACAGCTGGGATTGCCGGATAGATCCAAGATTTGTTTGGGACCTGCTGCGGCTAAACGGAGCCGTGTGACATTGGCCAGGAAGTCATTGCTTGCTTCGGAACGTAAGTCTGCTTCATAGGCCATCATTCTATCCGGTTCTCCGTTGAAATTCCATGTTTCCAGGTCTCGGAGATCCGTAACCGATCGCCGTCCATCAACTGCATCGTGCGCAAGGAAAAGGCTGTCCGCTTTTGCGCCGTTGATAAGGGTAAAGGCGATGAGCTTATCGACTTTTGGAAAGTTTCGATACCGGACCGGTTCGGAGAATTCGATAGTCACGGCATTCCGTGGGTGATCCGGATTGCAGGTGTTATCCCGGAAAAGGAAGCGGCTTAAGACCGGCGGCGTGGAATCAAGTACCAACGAGGAAGGGGCCTCATAGACGGAGCCGGCGTTCCCGATTAATACGGTATGTCCGCTATTGCTGTTCAGTTCCGCCACGCGCTCATTTGATAAGGTAAGGGTCGGCAAAAAGCCCGTCTCGAGCGGTGCCAAGAGGTTCGTTG
>Ga0156536_1172_pt2 | contig 15028 bp, 14 predicted proteins | sample RifOxyB2_FD_111931 | JGI IMG/M metagenome (GOLD analysis project Ga0156536, IMG submission 111931) | Elusimicrobia bacterium RIFOXYB2_FULL_49_7 | reverse complement strand
ATCTGATCACCGCGCTGGAGATCATATCCGACCGCGCGCTTGACCAGCTCCTCCAATTTCAGGATCTCTTCGGCGGCCCGCGCCACATAATTGCGCTTGCCTTCCTTGTCGGTCTCATATATTCCGTCCACGGCCGCGGAAATGGAGATGCGCTTAATGGACCCCACCTCCCCGATGATGTTCTGTACGGTTTTGTTCATTTCATAGTTGGTGATGGAATTCTCCCGTTTCTCATCGCCCTGGGGCGAGTTGGCGGTCGATTCTTCATTGCGCTCTTCAGAACGCACCACCTTGCTGGTGGGATCGTAAATCTCCTGGGTCTTGGTAATTTGCTCGAAATTCAGATCAACGGAGACCTTGACCTGGGATTTGTTGGGCCCCAGTACGCTTTCCAGCATCTCGAGCGCCTTTCTGGCCATGGCCTGTTCCACCTTCTGTTGAAGTTGGAGTTGACTGCTGGTCCGCTCCGCCAGTTCGGAATCACCGTACGCATCGGACAATAAATTGCCTTCGGTATCCATGATGGTAATGCTCTTGCGCTGCAGCCCTTCCACGGCATAGGCGACGAGATTGGCGATACCGGTCACCTGCTTCTCGTTGAGCTTGATGCCCGGCCTCAGTTTCAGCACGACCGAGGCTGTGGCATTCTTCTGTTTTTCAATGAAAATGGTCTCCTTGGGAATGACCACATGGACGCGGGCGCGGTCGACCTCGTCCAGACTTTCGATGGAACGGGCCAATTCACCTTCCAACGCTCTTTTGAAATTGAGGTTTTGGACGAAATCGGTCATGCCGAGGTTGGTCTTGTCAAAAAGCTCATACCCGATACCGCCGCTTTTGGGCAGTCCCATTTTGGCGAAGGTCATGCGCATCTCGTAAACACTCTTTTTGGGGACCAGAATGGAATGACCGTCGTTTTCAATCTGGTATTCGATCTTGCTTTCCTTGAGCTTCTCAACAATGGAAGCGGATTCCGACAACTCCAGATTGGAAAAGAGGGGAGTATAATTGCCGCTTTTGCCGTTGTAGCCGACCCAGACGATGAGCACGATAAGGCCGATAAAGGTCAATGTAATGACCGCAGCGGTGATGATTTTCTGGCCCCGGTTTAGACGGTTCCAGATATCATTGATTTGTTTGAGCAGTTGTTTGAAAAAATCAGACATGTCTATCTCCCTTGTGAGTTCCCAATCTCATTTTAATGGACAACAGGCGCCTCCCACAGCACCCGCCGGCCGACCGAATGCTACACCTGCATTCTCATGATTTCCTGATAAGCGTCCAACATTTTATTCCGCAATTCGGTCATAAGAGAAAAGGCGGTGTTCGCCTCTTCCACGGCCACCATGACCTGATGCACATCGGTAATCTCGCCGGCCACCATCTTTTCAATGGAACGGTCCGCATGGTTCTGCATGCTGTTCACGTCCTTGATGAAACCCTGAAGGGTGTCGGTAAAAGAGGGTGCGCTCGGATCGTTGATGACGGTTTTCTGTTTACCGGGTTCGGACAAACGGCTGAGTTTGTCGATGCCGAGAATGCTGTTATTGAGATCTGCCATACGTCGTGTCTCCTATCGATTAAGCGACCTTGTCGAACAAGGTCCCTAAATGTCTTGTGTTAGCCAGGGCGTCGACTTCCCCGATTTTATCCGTCGAAAGAACCTGCTTCGGGCCATAGGCATTCAACAGGCCGGAGACGCTGTCCGCCTTATCCGTACGCAACATCCGTTGCGGTGCTTGCGGCCGGTTCGGTCTTGAGACCGCCGGAGTGGCTTCGGTCCGCGTCTTGGCCGCCTTGAGCTGCTCGATGATCCGGGTGAAATCCACCACGCCATTCTCGGAAACAGCCGAGCTTCCGGACACGGAACCGGTTGTGCCGGTCTGAGTCATCCGCATCTGGGCCGCTTTACGGACTTCCATAAAGTGTTCCAAATTAAAAGAAGCGGTGTTTTGTATGTTCATTAAAAAAATCCGTTTCCTTGATGAATCCTATTAAATCTCCAATGCCTTCATCAGCATCCCTTTGGTTGCACCCATGGCGGTCACATTGGCTTCATAGGCGCGTGTGGCCGCAATCATATCGGTCATTTCCTGAACGACATTGACATTCGGCATGGCCACATACCCCTCGGCATTGGCATCCGGATGGGTGGGATCGTAAACCAATCGGGCGGGTTCTTTATCCTCTTCTATGGAATCCACTTGGACCCCACTGCCGATTTTTTCAGTGATAATGGGAAAATCCGGTTTTGGAATAGCCATATGATGACGGTGCGTGGTATTGCCTTCCATTCGTTTGGGTCCAAAAACCTGTCGGTAATCAAATTCATCCGGGTTTTCCTTTAATACCACGGACTGTCGTTTGTAGGGACCGCCGTCTTTGGTGCGCGTAGTCTCCGCATTGGCCAAATTGGTGGCAATGATGTTCTGCTTCACTCGTTGCGCGCGCAACCCGGAGGCACTGATGTTGATTCCGGAAAAAAGTCCTATAAGCGACATAATGGCATCCTCTGATTAGTAATTAATTCCGGCCTTTAATGGCCTGCTGAACGGCTTTAAACCGTTCGCCCCCTAATTTCACTTCATAATTGAACAGAATCTGGTTTTCCGCCAGTTTCGCATTCTCAATATCAATATCCACATTGTTAACGCCCGAAGAATTGGTCAGGTCTTGCGGCCGGTAGGAATCCGGATGTACTTTGCTGATGCTTTTGCGCCCGATATCCAGATGCTTATCACTGGTTTTCGTACCGCGAAGTTTTGATTTGTCAAGTGCACGCTGCAGATCGGATTCAAAAGTCACTTCGACCCGCTTGTAGCCCGGCACATCAATATTAGCAATGTTTTGAGCAATGGCTTTGCTCCGCAGCATCGACGCATCCAAGGCCTTTCCAACAGCCGGAAGAGAGGTTTTACGAAATAGTAGTTCTTTTGTAACCATGGCGTTTTTTCTATTCTTTCCGTAAGTCTATAACTTTCCTCAAGTAAGGTAAATGTACAATTTATGTGCCAAGAGATTTTTTGCTTACATACTCGCCGTATTCCATTGATAATAATGATATTATGAGAATACAAAGAAAATAAATTAGGAGAAAAATAAGGCAGATTTTTCCGTGAATTGAACGATTCTGCCAATAGGTTGCCAGGCAGCCCGGATTAAATCATGATATCTATATTAGAACGCAATCCCAAGAGTAAGATAGGGAATCGGATTACTTGTTTCCGTAAAGGCGGGGCGTTGAATGCAGAGAAGCGAGACCATTAAAATAAAAAACGGTTTTGTGAACGGCGACAAAATGATCTTGTCTGTATTTGCATTCATAACGTCCCTTTCTGCCGGATAAAATGAGATCATAAAAAAAGCCCCGGGAAAACTCCAAGGGCTTCGAAATTCGATTGTCGTCGCTAAAATGCGATTACACGGATTTCTTGTAGGCAGAACCGGCGCGGAAACGAACCACGCGGGAAGCCTTAATCGTAATCGTGGCACCGGTCTGCGGATTGCGACCTTTGCGGGCTTTGCGGTTGGAAACCGAGAAGCTTCCGAAACCGATCAGCTGAACACCTTTCTTGGTGTTGCGCCGAATGTTGTCCAGCACGGAATTCACCGCATGTTCGGCCTGTGCCTTGGAAGACTTCAGGTCCTTGGCCACTGAGGCCACGAGTTGGGCTTTGTTCATTGCATCCCTCCGAAAAATAAGTTGATGATTTTCCGGGCTGCTTGCATCTTTGTCAACCCGGCTTTTTACAATATAACATACATATTCCCGCTATGCAAGTAAAATCAGGCAAGAGCGGACAGCGTGAACCGGCAAGTCAGACAGGGGGCCTTTCTCCGGTTTCAGGTAACCTGTCAATCCTCCATGAGCAAAAAAAGACCGTTCAATTCTTCTTGATAATCGGCTTCTGAACCATGAGGCTGACATTGAAAACATGGAGACCCGGATAACTGAAGCGGATTTCCAGAACATTGCGCTGCGTCTTGCTCATCTGCACCGGCGTAATCTGGCACTCATAGTCATTGTCCGCGGTAGGCGCAGTAATGGTGAAGCGGCCTTCGTTCTTGAGTTCTTTTTTATTCAGCGTGATTTGATCGTACCAACGCTCGTCCGCCGCATTCTTAACGACCGCTTTCGGCAGCTTGATGTTGACGTCCCAGACCGGAAACTGCGCTTCGGTCGGGACATCCACATTGAGACGAATCATGTATTGGTTCTTTCCTTTTTCGCGGTTCGTGACCGGTAGGGCAAAAAGGCGGCGATAGTCGGCGGGTTTGACAATCCATTTGGCAGTGAGGGGGTCGCATTCGGCAAGCCGGATTTTGATCTCCTTGTCATCGCCTTTATAGTGGTTGCCGTGGGTCACAATGGCACGTGCTTTATAGACACCGGAATCCGACGGACTCTTGATGAATTCATCATACAACAGGCGAACCGCCTTGGCGGGAAACTCGTTTTCTTTGAGTTTGGCTAAGTGATCCGCCAGATCCGCCTTGCGCTGAACCAGGTCCGTGCGCGTACCGGAGGTAAAGGTGATGTCATGAACCGGCAGGAAAACGGAATCCGTATAGAGGGAATCCACATCGGTCAACGTATGAACCTTTTCTTCGAGGAAAACATCGACCCGGGCGCGGGTCGTCAGGTCTACCTTACGATAGAGCGTGTCTTCCAAATCCAAGACGGCCCGTTCCCGGACGGGCTTAATCTGAGCCAGGTTGATGAAATTCTTGTCCCGGTCAAGTTTGAACAGTCCCGCTTCTGCGGTCCCAAACAGTCCTGCACCGAGGGCAGCGCCGATTTCCCCTTTTTGTTGATCCACCGAGAGACGATCAAGGGTTTTATATTTCTCTTGGAGAAAGGCAAGCGACGGTTGAGACAAAAGTATTGTCAGCATGCCGGTGAAATCGTTTTTTTGCCGGCGCTGATTCAATTGCGCCACCAGAACTTCCGCCTCGCGGCAGAGTCCGGCCATCTTAACGACACCACTGCCGAACTGGAGAGAAGCGGCATTGAACGCCGTTACGCACCGCATGGACCCGTATTTATTGTATTGGGCCGCGGTCATCTGGGACGGAATGGCTTTTTCCAGGAGCATCAGCCTTTTTTCCATGGCACTAAAGAGGCCGTCTGTCGGCATCTCCGGAATTTCCCGCACTGCTTTTTTAATGGCTTCCAGCGAATCTTTGAGGGTATTGGTCTTAACGGCATTGGAATGATAATCCGTCAGGAATCTGAAGAGAAGATCCGTTTCCGCAGAAAGGGGAACCTCCGCGTTTCCGTATAATTCCGGGACTTTGGCCGTGGCCGTTGTGACAAACGCAACCGAATCCAAAGGCTCCCCATCCGTTTTGGCGGCAATCAGAGGATCAAAATAAGGTAGAAATTCAGCAAGCCGTTTTTTTAAGATATCTTTGCCTTCCTGAGTGACATTACTGGCCAAATGCTCCTTTTCGTTGAAAAAAACGGAGAGCTCACCTGCCGCTTTGATGAACTCGACAATTTTCCCTTGGGTTTCGTATTCCCTGCCGAAAAATCGGAGGGCTGTGAGGTAATCCTTCTGGAAACGAAGCTCATCCTCCAATACCTTGCGGAGAACCGTGTAGTTCTGATAGGCCGGATCATTGGAATTCAGAATGTTTGCGGGAAAAAGACTGTCCAGCGCAATGAATTCGTCCTGAATGCCCTTTAGCACGGTCTGATGGCGGGTGATGGTGTCAATGGCCAGTGCGTAGTTGAAATCCTCGAAATGGTTCTGTGAATTGATTTCCTTGTAATAGAGCCTATCCACGGCGTGCGTCTTGATGATATCGCGGTAATAGGCGTATTTATTCTCGAACTTAAAACGCCATTGCGGAACATACCGGTATTCCAGAGTCAATGTCCGCTCTTCACGGATGTTTTCAAAGAGAAGATAATAGCCGCTTTTGGCGTGCGTGATGGGATAAACGGCGATATCGGCGCTATCCTTGAATTCGTCGGCAATGCGGGGTCCGGGCACGCTCTGTTTGGCCAATGAATCCGTGAGCGAAAAAGAGACCGTCTTTTTATCCGGCGACTTGAGGACTAAATAAAAATGGTTTTCCGATGGAGCCGGAAAAGCGATGAAATATTGTTTTTCCTTTTTCAGATCGAATTGTTTGTCCTCTTTGCGCACAGGCAAATACTTGCCTTCAACCGACGCTGGGGGCGGCAGCGGTTTCAACTCTTTGTAGGCAGCGCAACCTCCGAGCAAGAAAACGGAGAGGAAAGAAAGCAGACATGTTTTCATAAAGGGCTCCTTATTGTCAAAAGGCTCATCCTTAATGAATATACTCCTGATCCTTTGCAGGGATCAATGAAATAGCCTTTATTTGATAATGAAGTAATGACTTGCCGGGCTAAGGACGGACCGTATCGGGTTCCGCTGTTTCGCTTGACACCGGGGCGGATTCTCCCTCGTCCACGGTTTCCGGAAGCAGGGTAAGCGAATCCTCGGCCGTGATAACGGTATCCGCAGTCGAATTGACGGATGAATCCGCCGCTGCCGGAGAGGAGAGGCTATCCGTTCGATTCTTGGGATGTTTGTGCATATAAAGATTATTCCAAATCATGGTCATTCGTTGTTGCAAAAAACGGCTTTCCGGATTCAAGGGCGAGAGCTTAGCCGGCATAGCCAGTACAGCGGCCAAACGGACGGCCTCTTGCTGGGTCAGTTGGGAAGCGGGTTTTTTATAATAAAACTGCGAGGCGGCTTCAACCCCGAAAAGCGTCTTGCCCCATTGTGCATAATTGAGGTAAAGTTCCAGAATGCGTTTTTTTCCGAGAAAGTGTTCCATTAATAGGGTATAAAACAATTCCTGATATTTTCGGGAAAATGTTTTTTCACTGCTGAGAAAAAGGTTTTTTGCCAATTGTTGGGTAAGGGTGCTGGCACCCCGGCGGATTTTCCGGACTGTGAGGTTGTATTCATAGGCTTGGACCATGGCCAGAACATCAAAGCCCGGATGAAGATAAAAATCATCATCCTCCGCAGCAATGACCGCTTCCTGGAGCAGGGGAGAAATGGAATCCAGGGGGACATAATGATGAAACAATGTGTCCGTGCGACCCGCTTTAAGAAGATTTTCCCGGTACACGGCCATAAAGACCGTTTCTTTGGGATTTTCCATTTGCAGTTTTTTAACGGCCAGCAGAGGCGCCAATACCGTTTTGGCCGCCATAAGGAGGGCAATTGTACCGATGAGGGAGAACAGGATCGCATAGGTTATCAGGAATCTTGATATCCAATGCAGGATAAACAGCGTCTTTTTTTTCATACGAAGGTCAGACCTGCAAAACGGCTCGGCACATGGAAATCAAGCCAATAGGTGGGAGAATAAGCCTGGTATTCTTTTCTTTTGCCCACGCGGTCGATGCGCAGGAAGTTGGCACGCCAGCGCTCTCCTTTTTTCGGCGGAACAGTCGGGGCCAGAAAAAGTTCGGCAAAGGCGATTTTCATGAAAACACGCCAGCGCTCTTTGGTTTTATCAACACGATGATAAAAGCGGACCGGGTTCCAATCCGGTAACCCTTTGAAAATAGGACCACGGCGATGGCGGCGCCCCGCATTATTCAGGATCAGGGCATCAAAAGCGGTGTTGAGCGGATTGACCTGAAATTCATAATAAGCTTTGCCCGTGCCGGCCGGATCAACGAAAAATTCCACCACCCGTTCTTTGTGCAGGGGTGCATCATGTCGGGTCAGGGTGGCCCGTTGACACCGTCCTTCGGCCGTGAAACAGACATAGAGAAATTTGCTGTCCCACACCAGCCTCGCCTCTGTTTTTAAATGAGCGGATTTGCCGGTGATGGTATCGCACAAACGGGCGATGTCGGCATGGGAAAAGTCTTCAAACCGGAGTCGCTGAAGGGTTTTACTTTTCAGGATAGTCCGGATTCGATATTCGGGAACCGGTCGATGCCGAAGCGGAGAGGCAAAACGGGGAAACATGATTTAAAAATAATCAAAGGACGTTGAAAGAAAAAAGGGTCTTGATTAACCTATTAAAATGATAGCAAATATTTTTTCTGAAAATTATATTTTTGAAAATATTCTTTTTAACCATTCTCCTTAACAGAAGGACAAACAAGATGACCGGCGACCCTAAAATTGCCAAAAACATGTACGGATCCCGGCTGAAACTGGGTGGATCCCTATTCCTTATCTTCTTCATATATTATATGGGTGTGGCCATATTGAACACCCCCACTTTTCAGGCGACCGCCGCCATTCCGGTGGTCGGCATGCCGCTTGGCATGTTTCTGACCCTCCTTGTTTTTCCGTTTTCCTGGCTGTTACTCACCGTTTACCTTATTCTGTGGAGATAACCATGGTTGAACAACCTCTTGTCCTCGCGTTTCTGATCTTTTTTGTGGCCGTGACCATTGTGGTGACGTATGTCAGTCAGAAATGGACGCAGAATACCAGTGATTTTTATGTGGCCGGTAAAAAGACGCCTTGGATTCAGACCGGCATCGCCATGATCGGCAGCTATCTTTCCGCAGCCAGCTTTCTGGGTGTGGCCGGCGACATTGCCATCAAAGGGGTGGATCGTATCTGGCTCGGGGTCGGTTTTTTCGGCGGTTACATGGCCGTGCTGCTGCTCATTGCCGGACCCCTGAGAAATGTGGGCAGCTATACCGTGGCGGATGCCATTCACGCGCGCTTCCCTTCCCGCTCCATCAAGCTGGTGGTGATGATTACCACGCTCGTCATTTCAACCTTTTATCTCGTTCCCCAGATGCTTTCCGCGGGCCTGCTCTTTGAGCTTATCCTCGGCTGGAAATTCCTGCCCGTGACTGTGGTCATCGGATCCTTAATGTGTATCTACATCGTTTTCGGCGGTATGAAGGCGACCATTTACAACCAGCTTATTCAGGCCTTATTCCTGTTTGCCGCCATGGTTTTTCTGGTCATCTTCGGGATGATCATGTTTTTCGACAGCAGTATCGTCAAATTGTTCGACACCGCTGCCGGCATCATCCCTCCTATTATTGCCAGCAAACATCCCGATGCCGCTGCTGCAGTGGCAGGCAAGACAGCGACCGAGGCCATTGCAGCCATGCGCTCTCTATTACCCGAAGCACCGACTGCCATGACCATCGGCGTTCAAACCCCTAACATTTTAGCCCAAATCAGCACGGTGTTGGCCCTGGTGTTCGGAACCGCAGGCCTTCCTCATATTCTGATCATGTTTTACACCGTTAAAAGCGCCAAAGCAGCCAAAAAAAGTGTGACCGTGGCCATTATCGGTCTTGGCATCTTTTATCTCTGCTCCATTTTCCTGGGTTTCATTGCATTGAGCCTGGTCTATCCGCAGCTCGTTGATTGGATGGCAGCCGGCAAGGTCGGCATGGCCGTGAACATGACTGTTTTAAAGGTAAGTCAGATATTAGGCGGAAAGGTTCTGGTCGCCATTGCCACCGCGGGTTCTGTGGCGGCAATCTTAAGTACTGCTGCCGGTTTGATGATTACCTCAGCCTCCACGATCAGCCATGATTTGTATAAAAACTATATCAACCCCAATGCCACGGAAAAGCAGGAACTTAGCATTGCCAAATTCACCACGGTTCTTATGTCGGCCATATCTATTGTATTTGCGGTCTTATTGAAAACCGAAAATGTCGCGTGGTTGGTGACCCTGGCCTTTGGTATTGCTGCAAGCGCCATCTTCCCGGTGATGATGGGTCTTCTTTGGTGGAAGCGTTTTACCCGACAGGCTGCCATGGCCGGTATGGTGACCGGTTTGGTGGTTTCCCTCTTTTTTATCATATTGCTGTTGACGGGTGTCAAATCTTTTATGGGTTTGTCCACCACCGGCGGTCCCGGGGTATTCGGCATTACCTTGTCCATTCTGGTCTGTATCGTGGTGAGTTATCTGACAAAAGATACGGGAGCCGATGTGGAAGCCTTCTTTGCCAAAGCGCATCAAGAAGAAACAGAAGATTGATTTCCTCCTCTTCCCCCTTCCCGTATCAGGGAGGGGGGAAGAGGACATGGGTTTTTTACCACTGTCTATATTTGTCTAACGCATATTGGATGCTTCCCCCTGTCCATTTTACGGCTTCTTCAACCATCTTACGTGTATATACAGCGGCAGAACCGGAACCTGTTCCGGCAGTAGTGGGAAAACCGGAGGCCTTGTAATAATACCAAGCCAGCTTGGCGTTGGCATTCAGGGTGGTATTGGCATTAATGGCTGCTTTTACAATAGCGGCTTTGGGATCCGTGAAGGTATAGTAAGAAGATGCCGGAACAGCCTCTGCTGTGGATTTGAACTTGAAACCAGCGCTCCAATTATTCTGTACCCAGGTTTCAAAATCAAAATGATGCATGGCCAGATCATAATCCGGAATGGTGGTATGAAGCAGGAGGCAAACATCAGCTATATAATGGCAGGCATAACCTACATACCAATCTCCCAAATCCCGTTTGAAGAGAGCATAATATTCTCCGGCGCATTTGCCGTTGTATCCTTCCGGGCTCTCGAATTCGCCGCTATCGCCGTTTAAATTATCATAAAAATCGTCATCCGCATCGCCCCAGACCCATTGCGGTCCCCACCACGTTTTTTTAATCATGAATGCATGTGACCATTGCTGATTGTAACCATGGTCAAATCCGCTTTGAAAGACATCGGGCATGTGCGCCGCTTTTTGCATCAGGGCAGCCCGTGTTTCCGATAGTCCGAGCTGTTTGGCACAGAGATACACGTAATTGTCGTGAATGGTTTCGGACCAGCTTGCTTTGCCAAGCCGGTCCGGAAAACAGGTTTCGGTATACGCAATAAGGTTGCTGTCCGGGATGAGGATCCCCGCATCTTCATTCACCGGATCCGGTTGCTCTTGGAAGGATGATAACGGATTCGGTTCGGTGATCGACGCGGAACGGTTGCAACCGTTAAACCCGAAAGCAACAACCAGGGGAAAAACCAGGGAGAAGGAGAAAAGACATTTCATAAAATGACCCCTTTTTGTGAAATAATTTTCTTGTTGCAGAGGCAGTCAGACCGGATTTCCGGATGATTTATCCGACTATGCCGAATTTATCTGCTGTTTAATGGGAATGCTTCCATTGAAACCTTCCGGGTATTATGTTATTTTTCAGTCATGACGGCTCCCCAGGAAAACAGCGATTTACAGGCACTAAAAGCGCAAAACGAGCAGCTTAAATCCCAGCTCAATGCCACCATGGTACTCTCCGAGCTGACCAAGGTGATGCTTTGGACCCCCACTCTGGACGCGGTTTTCCGGACAATGATGCTCGGCATCAAGGAAACCATGGGTTTCCGGCGGATGATTATTTTCCGCGTGGTGCCCGAGGAATTCTGCCTGAAACCCGTGGTCTGGATGGGCCTGGAGGATGACAACGCCAAAGCTCTCCTTCTTTCCCTTTCCTTTCTGGAGGGCGGAGAAATCGCAGACACCCTTTTTCTCAACCGTCCCATTATCGTGGATCCGGTCTCGCCGGACGATGATCCTCTTCGCCCTCTGGCCTCCACCGCTTATGTCGCATTACCCATTGTTTCGAAAACCTACCACCGTTGCCATGACCAGCACAAATGTAAACAAACCGAATGCCCGGCCTATGATGCCCCCAGCCCTTATTGCTGGACCATTCCCGGCAGCGGAGCCCGTTTTGCGGAAAAAAGCGAGGATGACCATCGGCGGGAATGTGTCAAGTGCTCTTTCTTCAAGGCCAACCATGTACTCTGGCTCGACAAGCCGGGAGCCGCCACTCTCGTGACCCCGGAGGATATGACCGTACTCAGTACCCTGGCCAACCAAGCCGGCATCATCATCGACAATTTTCAAATCTATGAGAACCTGGAACAAGCCAACGGAGAGTTGCGCCAAGTCAACATCGAGATCAATAAAATCAACCGTGATCTTAAACTGGCGCATGCCAAAATCAGCCGAGACCTCGAACAGGCTGAGGAAATCCAGAAGGGGTTGCTGCCGCAGCAGCTTCCAAGCACGCCGCTTTTTCAATGCGCCGCAGAATATGTGCCTGCCACCAAAGTGGGTGGGGATTATTATGATCTTTTTGAAGTGGGGCCGGATTGCTACTGTGTCCTGGTAGCCGATGTGTCGGGCCACGGTATCGCCGCGGCGCTGATCATGTCCATGGTCAAGATTTTAATCAAGTCACACGCCAATCCCGTGTCGGCCCGGAAGACACTTCGCAAAGTCAACCAGGTCATGACGCAGGATATCCGAAACGAAAACTTTGTCACCATGTTTTATGCACTCATCGATTTCAAGACACACACGCTCACCTATTCCTCGGCCGGCCATAATCCGGTCATCCTCATCGACCGGGAGACCCGCGAACTGAAGCCGCTCAAGGCGGAAGGAATCTTTTTGGGCGTCTTCGACGATGCCATGGTCAAGGACAATGTCCTGCCTTTCCATTCCGGGCAGCGGCTTCTGCTTTATACCGACGGCCTGACCGAAGCGGAGAACGTCACCGGCCAAATGTACTCTTTCGAACGCTTGTGCGATTTGGTCAAAAACACCGTCCGGCTTCCCGCGGAAGAGATACGTCTGGAAGTGATCAAAGACTTCAAAACACATATCGGCGCCGAACCTGTCGAAGACGATGTGACCCTGTTGATTCTGGATTTCAACTGAACGGTGTTTCTTTTGGCGGAAAAAGCCGTTGTCTGTCTGCTTTCCATTTTGCTTGTTGCTCCTCTCTCTGCACCGCTTTTCCGTTTCGAAAAAACATTGCCGAATACCCCGCCCGAAGGGTCTCCGCTTTGGCAGCTCTGTGCTCTTTCCGTAGGACCGGACAGTGCTTTATATGCAGCGGATGAGCGGGGCGGCCGCATACTGAAATTCTCCTTATCCGGGGAAACGCTGGCCGAACGGTCGGGCAATTCTCCCGGATCCGACCGCTTTTTCCGGCCTACAGGATTGGTCCGACGTCGCGGTTTTTCCTTCTATGTCTGCGATTCGGATCGCCGCCGTCTGTTGCAATTGGATGACAAGCTGGCTCTTTTGTCCGTTTTCTCCTTTGAGACACAGGGTGCCGATCCCCTCTTTTCGCCGCAAGGGGGATGTTCGGATCCGTCCGGCACGCTCTATCTTTTCGATGCAACGGACAACCGCATCATTCGACTCGACCAGACTGGACGAATCACCCCGTTTCCCCGAGAAGCGGGTCGCCTGTCGGGCCGGATGACGGCGCTCGCTTTCTGGCAAGGGCGTCTGGTGATGAATGATGATCGAACGGGTCTCCTCTTCACCCTGGATCGTTTCGGCAACTACCGGCGTCCTTTTACGGACAGCTGCTTTGTCCCGCACGGCGGCATGGCTCTTTTCAATGATTCTTTACTCTGCCTCTCGGATGTCGGTCAAGGCAGGATCCGCCTGGTCTTTCCGGACAACCGGATTCAATACATCACGCCGCCGGATTCGCTCGGTCCTTTTTCGCCCGGCGCATTGACAGCAGGATATGACCGGATATGGGGGGTTGATGCCCGAACACAACGGATTATGGTTTTTGTCCTGACCCCGGAATCGCCATGATGCCTTGGGTGGTTCTTGGCTGCCTGCTTCCCCTTTTTCTATGGGCCGAAGAAGGCTGTTGGACGGAACAAAAGATCGAACGGATTCTCCTGCCGCAACAAGACACCTTGTTTCTTCCGGTTTTGCGGATGGAAAAAGGGTCGCTGGAGATTGACAAAAAGGGGGTCCGTCTGTTTCGGGGCGAAAGTTATGTTGAGAATGAGGAGCAAGGTTCCATCCGTCTGCTCTATACCCGAAGTGAACCCGAAACGCTCCGTTTCTCCTTCCAGGTTCCGGCCCTGACCTTGGACAGCGTGTATACTCACCGCTCTTTTCAGGAAACCCCTCTATCCGGCGACACGACCGCATCGCCCCCGTCCGTTTCAGGCCGATCGCTGCCGGGCAACGATGATGTCTACACGGATATGACCGTGGCGGGCAGCAAAACCCTCGGTGTGACCCTGGGATCAGGCGGCGCCTTTTCCATCGATCAAACGTTGGATCTCACTATTCACGGCCGACTTTCCGAAGACGTTACAGTTAATGCAATACTCACGGACCAGAATCTGCCCTTTCAACCTGAAGGCAATACCGAGTCCATCCGTGAACTGGATCGGGTCTACATGGAAGTCCAATCAACCCGGTTCACGGCCGCACTCGGTGACCGTGTACTGGATGAAAGAGGATTCCGCTTCGCCAACTTCAGCCGCAAGACCAAGGCCGTGCTGGGTGCCTTCCACAATCAAACGACCTTCCTTTTGGCCGCCGGGGCCATCAATGAAGGCCTTCGTCATACCATGACCTTTCCGGGTGAGGAGCGCAACCAGGGACCTTACCGGTTGCTCAGCCGGGAAGGGAGCAGCGCCGTTACCGTGGTGGCCGGTACCGAACGGGTGTTTGTGGACGGACAGTTGAAAAGAAGAGGGGCGGACAACGATTATATTATGGATTACGGAGCCGGTCAGCTCACTTTTACATCCCGTACGCTCATGACCGCAGACAAGATGATCACCGTGGAATATGAGTACACGGAACTGGCCTATTCCCGCACGACCTTGATAGGTCAAGCCGCTGTCACCGGCAGCCGGGGACATTGGCAGGCAAGCGGCGTCCTCTTCCGTGAAAGCGATGATCCCAACTTGGCGCTCTCAACACCGCTGTCCCGGGAGGATAAGGCGGCGCTTCGGCTGGCCGGCGACTCCGCGCAGGCCGAGGGTGCCGGTGCGCGTCTGCTGTCCCGGGATTCCGTCAACCGCTATCGCGGTTTTTACCTGTTTGATTGGGAACCCGGTTTTGCGGATTCCCACTATGTCTTTCATCCGCCTGCAGACACGGCACGCTACCGCAACCGTCCCTTTTATCAGGTCTCTTTCCTGCCTGCCCAACCCGGAGCCGGTACGTATGATCAGGATACACTGACCGTGAATATTGATCCTGCCCTGTCCGGTACCTATGAACGGCTCCGTACTCTTTATCGCTACCGAGGACCCGGCAACG
>Ga0156536_1031_pt1 | contig 15072 bp, 8 predicted proteins | sample RifOxyB2_FD_111931 | JGI IMG/M metagenome (GOLD analysis project Ga0156536, IMG submission 111931) | Elusimicrobia bacterium RIFOXYB2_FULL_49_7 | reverse complement strand
CATACCGAAAAGGCGCTGAAACCGCTCAAATCCGGGGTGGCGTCCCCGTGCCGATTTCTCAATAAAACCGAGATACAGGGCACCCACAGCGCCCGTCAGCAAGGCTAAGAGCCGAATGACCGTATTGGATACAAGGGGTGCCGCATAATTGAGCGCCAATAAAAGCAAAACAAACCCGAAAAATTTCCGAATCCAAACCATCCAGCCGCCCGCACCGGGCAATTTCTTAAGCGATCCGGAAAAAAGCCCTAAAAGAAAATAGGGGGTTCCAAGACCCAGCGAAAGAACAAAAAAGTAGAGAAACCCAAGACTCGCATCGCGCTGCTCCGCCACATGAAGAAGCAGTCCGGCTGTTACCGGTCCCACACAGGGCGCTGCCACCAACCCCACAATGAGCCCCATGGAAAGCGCACCCAGATATCCCTTGCGACCCACACCCAGGCGGGACAAAAAGGCAGGTACCCGAATATCATATAATCCGAACATGGACAGTGCTAATAAAACAAACAACAGAACAATGGCCCAAAGCACGGCCGGATGCTGCAGAGCTGCGCCCAGCATCTTGCCGGAAAAGGCGGCCGCCACACCAAGGGTGGAATAGGTTAGCGCCATACCCAATACATAAAAAAGGGCCAGGCCAATCTGGATTGAACGGCGGGAAGCTGCCTGACCTGCAAAAAAGCTGAGCGTAATTGGGATGACCGGATAGACACAGGGTGTCAAATTCAAGGCAAGACCTGCAAGAAAGAGAAGAAGCAGGGTCATGGGAAGCCCCTTGCCCGCAAAACTCCAGCCACCGGCCGCCTCTTTGACCGTCATGGTTAACGAAAGGGTTTTCTCCGCAGGGGGCAGACAGACCCGATCATCACAGGCCTGATAGCGAAGGTTGACCTCAATGGGGTGCGCACCGGAGACATCGCAGTGAAGGATGACAGCCACCGAGACCTCTCCTTCGTAAAACCCTTCCGTGACGCCGAAAAAGCTCTTTTCCACACCAGAAGGATAGACAATAGAATCCACCATCACCGCATCCCCACCCTTAACAGTAATGGTAGCGGGCACTAAGAAATCGCTGTGTACCGGGTTGGCGTAGATATGCCATCCTTTTTCCAGGCGGATGCGAAAAAGCAGTTTGGCTTTTTTATTGGGTTGGATGACTGTCTGGACAGATGGGTCCGGGAAGAAAGAGACGACCTCAGTACCGTTGGCTCCGCCAAGGAGGGCCGCACAAAACAAGAAAAAAAGCAAACCCTTCATAGAGCAAAATATACATAAATTTTAATGTGCATGGAAAACCCGGAAAAAACTATTTTACAAATACCTATGAAATGGATCATTCTGCTTCTTATCATGCTGGGAATCTTCCTGATTTCCGCTCTGTTTCAAATGCCTCGTAATTTCTATGAAAATGAAATGACCCGTAAACTCTTTCACCGTAAAAAACGGCAGGAGGAGAAGGAAGATTTTCTCAAAGTCGACGACGACCTCTAAACCCTTGTTATCATGAATTCCGCTCGAATCAAAGCCATCATTAAAAAAGGTGAAGGCATTGCCGTTGAATTCAAGGAATGCAAAACCTCCCTCAATAAGGATATTTACGAAACAGTCTGCTCATTTTTAAATCGGAACGGCGGAGAACTGCTTCTTGGTGTAAAAAATAACGGCACCATCAATGGCATAAACCAAGATTATGTCGCTCGTATAAAACAGGACTTTGTTACAGCCATCAATAATCCTCAAAAAATCAGTCCCGCTTTTTATCTGACCATTGAAGAAGTGATTATTGACACTAAAACCATTCTCTATATCTATGTCCCCGAAAGCTCTCAAGTCCATCGCTGTGGCGGAAAAATATTTGACCGTAACGAAGATGGCGATCTCAATATTACAGATCGCCACAATTTGGTAGCTGCGCTCTATCAAAGAAAACAGGTCAATTACTCAGAAAACACCATTTATCCCTATGTTGAACTGTCCGATCTGCGATCTGACATTATTGCTCGTGTAAAAAAACAGGCCGCCCTTCAACAGGAAGATCATCCATGGGGCTTCATGGCGGATATTGATTTATTAAAAAGCGCCCAACTGTATAAAAAAGATTTTCAAACAGGGAAAAACGGCTACACACTGGCCGCCCTGCTCCTTTTCGGCAAAGATGAGACTATTCTTTCGGCGATACCGCATTTCAAGATTGATGCCATTGTACGTCGCAAAAACACGGACCGCTACGATGACCGCGATGACATCCGAACCAATCTTATTGATTGCTACGATCGACTGATTCATTTTGGAGAAAAACATCTTAGCGATCCGTTTTATCTCGAAAACGATCAACGGATAAGTTTGCGCGGTAAAATCCTTCGAGAGGTTATCAGCAATCTTCTCATTCACCGTGAATATACAAACGCATTTCCTGCAAAATTCATTGTTGAGTCAGATAAAATCCAGACCGAAAATGGAAATAAACCGCATGGTTTTGGTCAGATTAATTCAAACCACCTTATTCCTTTTCCAAAAAATCCATCTATCGCCCGCGTTTTCAAGGAAATCGGAAAAGCAGATGAACTAGGTTCCGGCACAAGAAATCTTTTCAAGTATTGCACAATCTACTGCGGCCACAACCCTACACTTTTAGAAGAAGATATTTTCAAATTCATTTTGCCATTAACCCCGCAAGCTACCCCGCAAGCTACCCCGCAAGCTACCCCGCAAGCTACCCCGCAAGATGAGCGAATACAAAAAATATTGGCATTCTGCATCGAACCACGAAACAGACGAGAAATACAAGCGTTTTTAGAACTAAAAGATCGGGAATATGTCCGTATTAAAGTCCTTAATCCGCTTCTTGAACAAGGGTTACTCCATCCGACAATTCCGGATAAATTATCAAGTCCAAAACAGAGATATTATTCGACTAAAACAACAACCGCATTATGACTGATATCGGCAAACACGTCGACACTCTCCGCGCTCTTATCCGCCAGCATGACGATGCTTATTATGTGCAAAATGCGCCTACGATTTCGGATTTTGAATACGATAAACTCTACCGGGAACTAAAAGACCTTCTCCAGGCCCACCCGGAATTTAAAAGCCCGGACTGCCCCACCGAACGCATCGGATCTGATCGGGTTAAGAGTTTCAAGAAGGTGGCCCACGCCTTTCCCATGCTCAGCATCGACAACACCTACAATACCGAGGAGGTGCGCGATTTCCATGAGCGGGTTGTCAGACTTCTGGGTCGGGCTGAGGTGGAATATGTGGTGGAGCCAAAAATTGACGGAGTCGCCATCTCCCTGCTCTACGAAAAAGGCCGCCTCCAGCTGGGCAAAACCCGCGGGGACGGCATCACCGGGGATGACGTGACCCAAAACCTCCGCACCATCCGCGCCATTCCCCTCATCGTGGAGACCAAAGAATCCTTCGAAGTCCGCGGCGAAGCCTATATGACCTGGACCACCCTCCACAAACTGAATGAAGGACTTCGCGAAGCCGGTGACAAGGAGATGAAAAACCCCCGGAATGCGGCGGCCGGAGCGCTCAAACTTCAAGACCCGAAACGAACCGCAGAAAAAGAGCTTCGCTTCTTTGCCTATTATGCCCAAGGTCCCTCTTTTAAGATAACTCACTTCCTCAATCTTGAGCGACTCAAAAACCTCTCTTTTCCGGTTAACCCTCATATCCGGCTCTGCCCATCCATCGACGCCGTTCTCGCCGCCCTCTCTGACATGGATAAATTGCGCGACACCCTGCCTTACGATATCGATGGCGCGGTTATCAAGGTCAATCCATTGAACGACCAGGTACAACTTGGCAATACGGCAAAATCTCCGCGATGGGTGACGGCCTTCAAATATCCGCCCCAGCAAAAACCCACCCGCCTGCTGCGCATTGTCCATCAGGTGGGCCGCACCGGCGTCTTAACACCGGTAGCCGAGGTGGAACCGGTCCAGCTCTCCGGCACCACGGTCTCCCGTGCCACACTTCATAATTACGATGAAATCGCACGGCTGGACATCCGTGAAGGGGACACGGTCTTTATTGAAAAGAGCGGTGAGATTATTCCAAAAATCATTCGCGTGGACAAAACAGGGCGATCGAAATCAATACCTGCCGCCATGATTCCGACAAACTGTCCGGAATGCCAAACACTTCTGGTTCGAATGGAAGAGGAAGTGGCCCTTCGGTGTCCAAACGCCGCCTGCCCGGTCCAGCAGCGACGGCGGGTGGAACACTTTGTTGCCCGCAAAGCCATGAACATTGACAAACTGGGCCCTGCCATTGTGGATAAGCTCTTTTCCAATGGGCTGATTCAAGATGCGGCCGATCTCTACGCTTTAAAACGTGAGCAGCTTGTCAACCTTGAAGGTTTGGGCGAAAAATCCGCGGATTATCTGCTTCAATCCATCGAACAAAGCAAAAACCCGCCTTTGCACCGTTTTCTCTTTGCCCTGGGGGTTCCTCATGTGGGCGAGACCGTGGCTAAAATTCTTGCAAGTCAGTCCGGTTCACTTCAGGCATTACGGGAAATCAGCGAAGAGCGGCTTCAGACCATGACGGAAATCGGGCCCATCCTGGCAAAAAGCGTGATCTCTTTTCTAAATGAAAGAACCCATCAGGTCTTGATAGATAAATTAACAGCCGCGGGCATAAAGCCCCTTGCTGAAAAACAGACCCTGCAAACCGGCTTCTTTACCGGCAAGAGTGTTGTCATTACCGGCACACTGCCCACCCTCTCACGAGAGGAGGCAGCCGCGCGTATCGAAGCCATGGGCGGCAAGGTAGTGGCATCCGTCAGTAAAAAGATCGATTATCTGCTCTGCGGGGAGAATGCGGGGAGCAAACTTGATAAGGCTAAAGCGCTTGGCATTCCCGTGGTCGGAGAAGAGTCGTTAGCTAACCCGGATGGTGGTAATCCGGCATATCGATAAGATCCCAGCCGTCAAATGAGAAGCCGAGATTGAAATAAAAGAAACCATTTGGATTATTTATCGGACTCGACGTAAAATAACGCTTGAACGAATCCCCCCAATCCGCCTGGTCCATAGCCTGACTGTACCGGAAAGTCATGAAAAAGGGGTATCCTGGGGCAATATAATTCTCCAGGCGCAACTCCAGGCCAAAACCAACCCGAGCCGGCGCATCCCACAGGGTAGCCAGATTTTCCGCAAAGCCCTGCACCGTATCCTCCGGTAGCGCCGAGTAAATCACATGCTTATCAAGAGGATCAAAGGTGAAATTATTTCGACTGGTGGAATACGCAACAATCGCCGAATCCATCTGCTGTTCCGTATTAAAGTAAACGCGAGACCGGTTGGCGCCGGAAGCGGTCTCCATGCGGGCCATATATTTATCGACCATCCGCCCTTTTCGATAGAATCCATCCAGATCCTGCCGACCGTTCTCCTGGGGATCCAGACCCGAAGTGAGCCCGGCTTCCAAAAAGGCCATGCCGTATATCTTGTCAAAAAGTAAAGGACCTAATCCGGTACGGAGGCGCCGGGCAATGGGAAACCGGAAGTTCGCTTCAGCCCGGGCCGTATTACGTCCGAGAAATTTAAGGTTAGCCCGATCCAAAAGAAAGGGGTAACTTTTCATGAAAATTCCGGGATATAAAAAGGCGTCGATCGGCTTATTCGCAGCCGATACGCGTACCTCTCCGCCCACCGTCAGAAGCGGCAGCAAGGGTAGAGCCCGGGCATGGCGTAGATCAAGCGTCAAACGGTTATGCGTGCTCTCGCTGAATTTTGGACGGAGTACCCCATTGTCCCCGATTTCAAAGGCATCCTGCCAACTGCTTCCATCCGGTTGAATGGAACTATAAAAACGATCAAGCTTAAGTTTGAAATAGGTGCCGCGCGTATCAATATTATCTTCCTGTCGCCATCCCCCTTTCGCCCCTGCCATATTGAGATGCGTAAGCATAAGATAAGGGTTCCATTCCTTGAAAAAAGTGTATTCCAACGCGTAATTGGGATCCAAATCATAGAAATCCGCATTCTGTTTACTGTAGCGCAATCCGGCCTGGAGTTTCCGCAGGGGGCTGAAAAAGGGGATGCGTGCCGAGGCGGAATAACGCTGCACATCAATGACATATCGATTCGGCTCATTGCGCTCGTTGACCGTATTATAAAATTCATCTTCTTGATGAATCAGGAACTTGTCCACCTCCAGACTGAATGTGGGATAAAAAACATGGCTTTCATAAAGAAGCATCAGGTCTTTATCATAATGCGGATTAAAAAAGAGGTGCTTGCCATATTGTCCACCCATCCAATCAAACCCCTTATCCACTTCCATGAGTGCGATGAGATAAAGCGTGTTCTTTTCCAAGGGATCCATGAGTGTCAGCAATCCGCCCGCTTTTAGTCCGAATTTACCCTTTGAGGCAGCTGCATTGTCCGCCGTCAGCTCTTCGCCCACCACCATGGGAGAAAAAAGGAGTCGTTTAAAAATGGGAAAATAGGGTTTACGATTTCCTTCAAAATCCCATTCTGTTTTGAGTGGGGGAAGGGGTGTTTGGCCGAAATTAAAGGAAACCTCTTTAACGGGTTGACGATCCAGCAGATAGATGGAAAAACCCGCAGTATCGTAATTAACATAGGCAATGCGTGTGCCGTCATGGGACACCGTTGGTGAAAAAGCGCCCCCCAGCACATTGGTCAACAGCTCCACCTTGCCGGTGGCCAACTCCAATTGGTAGAGGTTGAATATGCCGGTCTGATCAGAAGAAAAAACAACAAAACGGCCATCCGGAGAAAAAACCGGGTCTCGTTCATCCGCAGGGGAATTCAGAAGACAGGTAAAATGGCCGACCGTATCCACCAGAGCGATGTTTCGACTTTGGCCGTCAAAGGTGGAAAAGACGATGAGACTGTCGTTCGGGGAGAAGCGGGGTGTTGAAATAAAAAAACCTTCAGCGGTGTTGGAATCGGGTTGAAAGAGGATTTTCTCCGCATAAGATGTCCCTTTCTCTTTGCGGAAATCCAGCGCAAACTGGGAAAGACGGTTCCACCAAGGCAGGGAGCTGATATTATGATTCTCTACCAGATAAAGCGAGTTTCTGTTTTGTACTTTCTTGATAATGACAGCTCGGTGATTATCGTGACTGGTTGCGATTCCAAGAACATGGTCATGAAAGGTAAGACGCTTGCTGATCCGATCCACAATCTTCCCATTTTCCCGTCTATTGGGCGCCAAACCCAGCTTCAAACTATTGAGAATACTCTCATCCGCGATCACAGAATCCGAAAAAGCATCTGTATAACTTTCACCGTTGATTGGGTCAAAATCAGGCCGTGAATAGGTAACATATTGTTCATCACCGGAAAGCGAGAAATCGGAAGTCACTTGAGGCGCCACCATCTTGAAGCGCTTCTTTTCCTCTTTAATCGTATCGCAAAAATCCCAAGAAGACAAGTGACCCCGGAAACCATCTTTGCCCGCATTACTGATAAAATAGAGCTTTTTATCCTCTTTGCCAAAGACCGGATAATAGTTATGATCCCCTATATTTACCGTAGAGTCAGCGACCAACCGACGCCCCTGTACCAATGTTCCAAGCGCCACCCGCTGCGCTTCATACTTCTCTTTTTCCGACGCTTTCCAGTTGTCATACAATTCCTGTTTGGATAGGCCAAACGCATTTTGCACTGCCATGCCATAAGTCAGGGTTGTGGGTTTGGCGCAGGCTTTGACAAGACGGGGCAGTGCTTCCGGACCATATTTTAAATCCAAATACCGCACCATGGAAAAGCCCTGATTATACGGGCCACTTTCATATTCCAAACTTCGGCCAATGAAAAAGTCCATCTGTTCCAGGGGAAGCACTTTGTCATTCAGCACCTTCATCCGCATAATCATGTCCCGCTGCGCGTCCCACGCATCATGGCCCTTTTTGGCGCTCTCGTTCTGGGCAATACCTTCAGCCAGCCAGTTGGGAAAAACATCAAACGAATAAACGGAAAAAGCATTGACCTGGTTTTTTTCATTGAAATAATCAAAGTAGCCGAACCGGATATCAAGCAAATTATACCGCGTCTTCTGGCCCGCCTGCATGGAGATAATATGCGCCAGTTCATGAGTGACCACATCGCGGATCCAGTGATGGGTGCCGCGCAACGGATAATCCATATCCGCAATCCAAATTTTGAAGGTATTGAGCATCCAAGCCGCCCAACCGTTGCTGTAATCCTCATCATAGACAATAAGATCGACCTTGTCCTTGGGCTCCATCCGATAATACGCAGTAAGAGAACCGTAGACCTCTTCGGCCACAGAGACCGCATATTCAGCCTGATCACGTAATCCGTTCAGATAAAATACCCGAAAATGGTCGGTCTCAGCCTTGAACCACTTCTCATCCGGCCGGTTATAATCCTGAAGGTAATCCGGATAGGCAAATAGAAACATGGACAACAAGAGCAGCCATCCAATAATCTTAAAGAAAGAGTTCATTGTTAAAAACTATTAAATAGTGCGGTCTGAAAAGAACTACCGGATAACCCCCAGTTTGGTAAACCGGAAGGCATCCCCTGCCTCAAGCTTCAGGGTGTACATGCCTGGGGCCAGTTTGGAAATATCCAGAACATAATGGTTCCATAGGGAAAAGTTCGGCAACCCCTTTTTATCCAGAATCAAATCCCCCATGGAATTAAACAATTTCACACCCACTGAGGCCGTTGCTTTTGATAATCGGTATTTGATTGTGATCTGATTCACACGACGGGCCGGATTGGGGCAGGTAAAAAGAGTGTCCACCTCAAGAGAAGATGCCGTAGATATGGCTTGAGGCGTTTTGCCTGAATACATGTAATGCCGTTTATACGAACCGCCTTCACACTCCCAGCCTGCACCATACCCACGGCTGGTCGGCAACGCAAAACAACTTAAAACCCCGTTGCCGTTCAGCGCAAAGACTTCCATCTCCTCATGAGGGGCGGTATTCGAACTATCCTGATCCAGGTTACGAACCACACAGGAAACCGCACTCTTGCCGCCGAGTGGCAGAGAACGGTTTAGCACCTTGGCACCGGCCGTGAATTCATACATCCGGCCATCCCCTTCCAATATCAGGATATTACCATTCGGGGCGGGTACAAAAATTTCCATGCGATGATTGCCATCCAGATCGAACAGGGAAGCAGAAGATGTAAACTGGCCCAGAGACGTGCGGGTATCCGCAATAAAAGGCCAATGAGAGAGAAAGGTTCCGGTATAATTAATGGCATAAACCTTATTATTTCCAGGCAGAACCACATCCAACCGGCCATCGCCATCCACATCCCCCAGCGCCGGAGACAGCACTGCCCGACTGTCTATTTTTACGGGCCAACCGGGCAGGTTGCGTAACTCGTTATCCAAAAGGGTAACATGACCCGCTGCATCACAGATGACCCATTCCATTCCGGCCTTATCCGGCCAGACATTACCCCCGGCCAAACGCCAATCCGTGCCGATCAGTCCGGCGGGCGTAACGGTGACAGACGATACCATCGTCGTGGTTGCGCCTTGATACACTTTCCCGTTGCAAGCCGCTATGAATGTCGTTCCATTTACGGCAAACGCAGTCACCGGATGGCCTGCGGACAACACAAGAGCCGAATCAAAACTCCGGGCCGCTTTATAAAGTCTTCCCTGTTTTGTCCCAAAAATCAGTGTATCACCGACAAGGAGTGCAATAGAGGTCGATAGGGTGTCCTGCAATAAGGTATCCAACATGACAAACGAATTAGGTTGATATCGCACTAAAATGGTCGCGGTGCGAAGGGAATCCAAAATACCAAAATAAAATCCGTCATCTCCCACAGAAAAGGAACTGGGGCATCGAAACCCCTTTTTGTTCAAGGTGGAATCCACTGTGGAGTCAGCATTAAGAAAGGTTCCATCCGCTCGGTATTTAAAAATCACTCCGCTATCGGTCACCATGAAAAGGGTATCACCCCGTGACACCACATGCGTCGAAGCAGTCGTTGAATCTACGATTTTCGGCCAAGCACCCTGATTGGGAGTCCAGGAAACGGTAATCTTAAAAGAATCGGCCGCAAAAAGGCCGATACGCTGGGTATGGCCCAACTGATAAGCGGCTGTGTTCAGATATTTCTGTTGTTTGGATAATCCTTGAAGAGTATCAATGGTAATCGTGATACCCGTATACCCGCCGGTATTAGTCTGCGTACCGAAAAAACGGTTGGCGCGGTTATAAGGAAGCAAGGTATTGACATAACGGTTGTCCGCATACTCTTTGTGCGGAAAGAAATCCTCAGGCCCGCCGTAAAGATAGATGGTTTCAATTAAATTGGATAGAGCCACGCCGATATCTTCTATACCATCCGCTTCGACCAAGTTGACTCCGCGACGATCCGTATTGGCATTGACCATATCCTCTTCCAGATGAGCACGGATGACGGTCTCATCCACATGCCAGACCAGGACGCCGAATCCGGGCAAGCCGACATCATAGCTATTGGCGGACACCATACGTCCATGCGCTTTGCGATCATTTTGTCGACGGTGATGGCAGGAATCATCCAGGCAAAGTGAATCCGAAAACATTTCCACCCAGGGGCCGCCGTAGGTGGTATCATATAAATCATAGGAAAAAGAGTCCCCTGCCGCGGTCTTAACAATCATCGAATCCGTGCGATAGGGAAGATACTGCCGGTTTTCCAACAGCAGATATTCACTGGAAGATAAGGGGATTTTTATGATTTCATTGTCACCGTTGCCCACATGGGTGGAAGCCAAATGATACTCCGCCAGACCGTTGGAATCCGGCTGTGCCACAATGGGATTCTTCACCCAGCCTAATTGGACACGGCACCAAGCTGACGGCAAGACCGGAATGAACCCGTTATAGGTATTGTATCCCGCCACATCCATGAGACAAAAACCGCCGACAGCAGAGATGCCTTCCTTGGTGTTCCAAAGATCGGGTAATCCCATGGCACGGCCGATCTGGTTGATGATGATGCCGTGGATACCGAAATTCAGACCGTCCTGACTGGCGGTTTCCGGAGACATCATGAGTTTTTGAAAGAAATAGGTAGAATCTTTTGAAAAAACACCGCATCCTTTCCCTTTTTTTTTGTCAAAGGACAGTCTGACCGTGGTGGCATCGTCATGATAAACCATGCCGTCGAAAGCCTTGAAATCCTGTGGAGAAATGTAGCTGTCAATAATATCGCTCGGTGTGTCCGCTCCCAAACTGCCATAAAGTCCGCCGTCTGTAAGTTGGGTCGCACCCGCATGAAAGATGAGAACCAGGGTGCTGTCATCAACTCGCAATGAATCATTATTATCGGCAGGATAAGTCTTACCCGAATCAAGCAACCCCTCACCCGTCACCTTTCTAAGAGCATCCATGGAAAAGGCCATGATACCCTGATTCAACCGAAGGTTGAATTCATCATAGGATTCCTTATCCTGTTTGGCCGGAATGCGATAATGCTTCATCTTGGCCGGCAAGGTAAGATGGTTGTAAATGCCATCCCCCTGATCAATAACCGTATATTGGATGATGAGGTTGGAATCAGAGGCAAAGAGGAAATAATTCTTTACGAATTCCAACTGGTTTTCAAAATACTCCTTATTGTGATTGATATTGTCCAGGGTATAACTGGAATCGCTGTCGAATTGCCCGTCACCCGTTGTATTGTCGTTTTGCCCATCCTTTTGGAATTCCATCATGACCGCCACAACCTTGAGCGTATCAACGGCAAAAACACGCTGAACACCGACCCAAAGGCTCAGACCAAGAAGGAGCGTCAAGAAGGGATATTTCATGCTCGATTAAAACATGAAAATAGTGGATAAGCGGAGCTGTTTATTCCGGGCAGAGCCTTCGTCGTCAAATTCATATCCCGGTAACACGTTGCCGAGAAGATAGCGATCCACAAAGGGCGTGCCCACGATATAGGAACCATCAAAATGAATATTTCCGTAATTGATGCCAAGGCCGAAAGTAAATTCACCCCGGCTGCCCGCTTTGTCGTACATGGTCCCGAAACGAAAGGCGATGAAATTACTGTACCAATACTCGGTACCGAGCGAAAAGACAATCTGCGCAATCTCCTCGCTGAATGATTCGTCGAGCCAGGAGGTGACAATCGCCTTCCAAAAAGCGTCCGGCGGCATGGACTCGCCACCCTGCTCCTTGATGCTGGCATCATCATCCCGGCGACGGATGAGTTCCCGGTTTATGTCGAAGAGGAGTTTGAGATTATGGATGGGATCATCAATGGCCCGCCAGACGACCCCGGCTTTGATACTGAAGGGAATGGGATCCTTCTGGTTCTGATCGATATAAACGATATCCGGCCCCATATTCTGTAAAGTAACGCCCAGATCCAGGGATTTAACGATATCGCGTTGCTTGTATCCCACGTCCACGGCAAAAGAATTAGCAATGCCTTTACGGTTTTCATTGCCCACGGGAACATCGGCCAACTTGCTGTAAATAAACTTAGGGGTTACACCGACGCCGATATTGTCTCCGAAATTAGTACCGTAACAAAGTCCCATGAAAAGATCGTAGGAACGGAAGGTTCCCAATAACCGGCCCACCTCGTCACGCCATTCGTTTTCACCGAACGAAACGTATTTGACAAATCCGCCCAGCGTGCCCCAGTCTTCGGTAGGCCAGGTGGCTGTAAAGTAAAGATGGTACAGGTCTTTCAGCCCGAATTCCGGTAACAGATTTTCCCAAAAGGCGCCGATCTCACGCTCGGCTTTATCATAACTGCACAGTCCCTTATCCGTGAGAAACCAAACATCCTTTTCTTGGGAGATGATATCCGTTACTTTATCGGACAATAATCCATTCTGACTGTGAAAATGCTTCCACCCCTCTCCTTTGGTCACTTCACGTCCCTGCTTGAAGGTGGTCTTGCCCTTATCGTACCGGAGGGCGCCTTTGCGCGTGCCCACCCAAATATAGTCCCGCGAATCGACTTTAACGGTATAGACCTCATTATCCTCCATCCGGTATTTCTTCCACGATTTAAGTTTGTAGCGCGACACACCGCTCTGCGTGGCCACCCAGGTATTCCGGTCTTTGTCAAGCGCAACACCGACCACCCGATTGTCCAGGAGCCCATTTGTAGAATCGTAGACGGAGAGGCTTTTTCCCTTTTTCCGGATCAGACCGTTCAAGGTTCCAATCCATATCGTTCCGGCGCCGCCGGCAGCGATAACCGTCACCGTATCGCTGCCCGTAGCCTCAGCAGTCGGCAGCGGGCGCCACTTGCCGCCGGAAAATCGCGCGGCCCCTTTATCCGTTCCTACCCATACCTCGTCATCCGCATTGACACAGAGAATGCGGTCCGAAGGAAGTCCGTCCAGGGTATTGTACATTTTCCATTTGGCACCGTTATAAAAATAAAGCCCGCTTTCGGTCCCCACATAGAGTTTATTGCTGGGATCCGCGGCCAGACAGATGATTTTTACCCCTTTCAAGGCAATGGTAAAAGGCATCTTGAAATCAGGCAATCCTTCCTCATCTTCCGTGGTTTCAATCCGGTTCAAGGCCTTGACCGTTTTAACCGCCTCCTGAAGCGCGGTTTCTTCGGAAGGCGAGTCCCCGAGCGATAAATAGCGTTTGACCACTTTGTCGATAGTTTCATTTTGCTCCAGAAAATAAATTTCATAGTCAAGCCACTGGGTACCGTCGTATTTAAACACCCCGCTCTGCGAAGCAGCCCAGATGGCCGGCTTCTCAGCAAAAAAAAGCTTGTTTTTAGCTGCTATGCAAACCAGCGTCACATCGGAAGGAAAACGATGACTTTTCCAATAATTGGACAGAGGATTCAGCCCGAGAGCACCCGGATTGTAGTAGGTGGCATACACATCGTCCGACAGGGCGACATATGCTTCACCCATCCCTGTGGCGCGGGCACCGGGCGCTAAAAGCAAGGTGGGCAGAGCGGCCTGGGCCACCGGGTAAACCGGCCCATATAACAGGACGGAAAGAAGCAGCACGAACGGAAGAATGGTTTTCATCATAAGAAGTAGGGACAACGGTTAAGGTTGGCTGGCGTCGGGAAAATGCGGTAAATAAAAACGATCCGGCACTTTCAGATTAAAATGTTCAAGGTCAACAGCACGCTTCCATTGGGATTCCGGTATCAATCGACAGGTACATCCCGGATAATAGGGGGGCAGCAATTCGGGATGACGATAAATGTCCTCTCGTGTGATGAAATAACGGTCGCCGGAAAGATGGGCACAACGGCCTTCAGGTCCGTCCGCATGGATAAGATAACGCTGAACACCGATGCCATCGCTTTCCTCCACCAACTTGACGCATTTTTCCAAATCCGCCTCATAGGCAAGGAGCAGTGCAGCACGGCTTTCCGCTGTAAGCGATTTCCCGTTTGAATCCCGTTCCACGGAGTCGAGCAGGCGACGCATCGTTTCGACTGTCGGTTTGGCGGGATGAAGGTTCGCACGCGGGGACATCCGGATGACCGAATAGATTCCGCTGGCATGAATACTCGGCATGGACACCTCTTCATCGCCCCCTTTTTTTTGGAGACTGATGTAGAATGCTGCAATAATGAGTCCTACGATAATAACAGCAGCAACAACTATTTCCATTATAAACAAATTATTAAGTTGAAGTTTAAAAAATCAAACGGAAAGCATTATTCTCCTTTAAATTCCGTAAAGTCAGCATCTTTAACGGATAATCCGTCTGTCCGGATTCGCTCCCGCTTTTTCTTGCCAACCGCTCCCTCCTTCCGTTTCGGGAAGAGCACTTTGATAAAATAAAAGATCAAAAGCCCGAGTAACAGTAGTTTGGACATTAAGGCCACCATCAAGCTGATTCTCGGATAATGAATTTGGCGGGCAGTTCCCGATGAACCAAGACATCGTCTCCTTTTTCAATTTTGTCGATAATAAGATTGATGGCCAAGTCTCCCATCTCAAGCTTGGGCTGGCGAACCGTGGTCAGGGCCGGCTCAACCACCTCAGCAGCCGGCACGTCATCGTACCCTACCACCGCGATATCCTCAGGGATGCGCAACCCGCGCTTCTTGAATTCCTTGATCATGCCGATGGCGGTTATGTCGC
>Ga0156536_1107_pt1 | contig 15204 bp, 18 predicted proteins | sample RifOxyB2_FD_111931 | JGI IMG/M metagenome (GOLD analysis project Ga0156536, IMG submission 111931) | Elusimicrobia bacterium RIFOXYB2_FULL_49_7 | reverse complement strand
GATGAGGAAACCGCCGATGATGTTGATGAATGTGATGATGATACCGGCCATGGCATCGCCGCGCACGAACTTACTCGCACCATCCATGGCGCCGTAGAAATCGGCTTCGCGTTTGATGACATCGCGTCGGGAACGCGCATCCGCTTCGGTAATGAGGCCTGAATTGAGATCCGCATCAATGGCCATCTGTTTGCCGGGCATGGCATCCAAGGTGAAACGGGCGGCCACTTCCGCAATACGGGTGCTGCCCTTGGTGATGACGATGAAGTTGATGACCACCAGAATGATGAAGATGATGGCACCCACTACGGCGTTGCCCTTGGTGACAAAGGTGCCGAACGCATTCACTACGACTCCGGCGTCGGCTTCGCCTAAAATAAGGCGGGTGGTGGCCACGTTCAGCGAGAGTCTGAACAGGGTGATGACAAGCAGAAGTCCGGGGAAGACCGAGAAATCGATGGGCCGCTCCGCATACATGGAGACCATAATGATGACAATGGAAACCGAGATGCTGGCCGAAAGAAGAATGTCAAGAAGCTGGGTGGGCAGCGGAATGATCATGACCACCAGCACACCGATGATACCGGTGGCTACCAGGTAGTCGTTGTTCTTCAGCAGCTTGGCGAAGAGATTTTGTGTTTTTTGGACCGCTTCCACAATCAATTCCTTTTAATACACAATCACGTTGACGGAAATGGCTTCCGGGTTTTCCAGTTCCAGATCCGCCATGTAAAACTCATCCAGAAGCGCTCCGGTCAATCCATTGAGCTGGAGAATACGGTTCTGGTTGAAATCCGCGACGAGCAGGCGGGGTTGGGTGCTCTGGGTATAATCCAGGGCCATGGCTTCCTGAAAAACAAGTCCGTCGCCGAGGGATACGCTCTCACAGAGATTGGCTGTCTCCGCGGCACTGACGGTAGTACGGGCGCTCAAGGTGGTGGTGCTGTTGGAGAGGCTCAAACGATAGAGCTTGCTGGTACCGCGATCCGAAATCCAACAATAGGGCTGTCCTGAGCGCTGGTCTGATACGACGTAGGGCTGGTGAAATCCGGTAATCACGGAGATAACCGTGTCCGTATTCAGACGACAAACAACGACTTTAGCATCTTCGCCAATCCAGTAGATATTATTCCGAGGTGAAAGCGACAGAGAGGCAATGGCCGACAAAGAGTCGTAATTCAGCGTGTCCGTGGCGCTGCTGCCGTTATAATGGATCACCTTTCGTTTCGCATCCGAACTTTTATAAACAGATAACCAATATTCGTCGATATTGCTGGGATGAGCGGCCAGCACTTCGGCGGTGTAACCGGAGGGCAGGCGCATGAGCGTGGAAAGACGGCTTGAACCATCGATACGGCGCAGCGTGGTGTCGCCTTCCGTCATATAAGCAATGTTGTCATTCAAGTTTAAGGAAAGATGGTTGATGCGATCTTTGAATCCGCCGATGGCATACCGAACCCGTCCATCATCGTCAAGGATAAAAACCGTGTCTTTGGATACAGAGGTACTGTTCCAATCCACAATCCAGACGGATTCCATACTACGTTCGCTGGTCGGATAAATCGCCAGCTGTTTAATCTGTTTGAAGCGATCCGCGGAAAAGAGGTATTGGCCGTCCCCGGTTAGCTTGCTTAGATAGGAGACGTTGTTTTGATTCGATGAGGCAATCCAGATGCAGTGTGCTTCGCTGTAAACAATAATTTCCATGGGAAGTTGAAGTGTGCCGCCCTGTCCGTCATAGGCTTCCAAGGTGGCCTCGAATGTCGTGTCCGACGAATAGCCGTTGAAACGCCAGATCGTATCGGAAAGAAGCGTGTCGTATCCGGTCAGGCCCAGCACACGGCATTTGACGGTTTGTCCGTCAATGTCACGTACATAGGTGCGGAGCCGGCCTTGAATCTGGGTATTCAGGTGAAGCCGGACAACCGTTTGGCCTGCCTTAAAAACGCGGATATTGTTCATCAGTGCACTGTCCAGCACCGGCCGATGGTTCATCAGAGGGATGATGAGCCGGTTAGAAATGAGATCGGTATTGGAGAGCATCCGGATGAAGAGCGTATCCTTGTTGTATTCGTCGGAAAAGGCGGGCAGGTTATTATAATTGATAATGAGTGTGTCGGCTGTGATGCGGCGAGTGCCGTTTGTTTGTGAGGCGCGGTACAAAATCTGTCCCTTCTGCATCCAGGCGATATCGCTTTCGCGCACGGCCGGGGAAAATGTGGCATAAAGGGTGATCGGTGTGCCGAGAAATTGTTTATAGGTGGTTCGGATGGTGATGGACGGTGTCTCGGTAGTGGGTCCGGTCGGATTGGAGGAATCCTTGCTGCATCCTTGCAGTATCATAACCGCCAGGATGACCGGGAATGCCAGTTTGACGAATTGTCTGATTTTCATATCAGGCTGCCTTTTCCTTTAAGCGGTAAACATAGGCAAGAATTTCAGCCACTGAGGTAAAATATTCCTGCGGAATCTGTTCCCCCACTTCGATAACATCATACATGGCACGGGCCAACGGTTTGTCTTCCACAATGGGGATATTATTTTCCCGTGCGATTTCCTTAATTTTCTCAGCAATCTTCCGTTTTCCTTTTGCCAGTACAACGGGTGCCTTGTCTACACCCATTTCGTATTTAAGCGCTATGGCGATAAAGGTTGGGTTGGTGATAACTACCGTGGCCTTAGGCACTTCGCCCATCATACGCCTGCGGGCCATCTCCATCTGGATGGAACGGATTCTTGCCTTCACTTTGGGATCACCTTCCATCTGTTTTCGCTCTTCTTTAACTTCATGTTTGGTCATTTTCATCTTCTGGTTGTTCTTGTACCGCTGATAAATAAAATCAATGATACCCAGAATGATGAGAAGAATCGCAATTTTCATGCCAACCTTAAAGATGGTTATTAATAATACCTCAAACGTTTGACCAAGGCTGCAATCCCATAACCCTAAGAAAATAGGCATATTGTCCCTAATTCCCTGATAAGCTACCCAACCGATAAGCGATAGTTTTGCCAAATTTTTAAACAGATCAAAGACTTTTGAAAAGGAAAAGAGGGATTTTAGGCCTGAAAATGGGTTTAATTTGCTCATTTTCGGCATAATGGGTTTAAGGGTCATCAGAAAACCGGTTTGAAGGATATTAATTGCCACGCCCACGACAAGGAGAATGGCCAGGATGGGTGCCAATAGGCGAAGCATCCAGAGAAGACCTACTTTGCAATAAAAAATCACATTTTCCGGTGAAAAGGTGAAACGGGTGGCTTCCTGAAAAACCAAGATCATCATGCTGGTCAGACCGTCATAGAGACGGTGGCGATAGAGATAGAGCAGGCAAAAACCGGTGACCAGCATGGCCACGGAGTTGAGCTCCTGGCTTTTAGGCACCTGGCCGTTGTTCCGGGCTTCGGATTTCCGTTTACCGGTAGGTTGTTCTGTTTTTTCTTCTTGGTCTGCCATGGTATTATCCGATTATCCGTCAAAGGGCTAAGACATCAGTTTCATCAATAGGTAGAGATCGTCTTTCATGGAAAAGACGATGCTCTGGAAAAGGGTGTTGAATCCGGGCAAACAAGTGATGATGACAATGAATCCGATGCCGATTTTCAGCGGCAGTCCCACGATGAAGATGTTGAGCTGCGGCAGGGTGCGTGCAATGATGCCCAGAATCACGGTGGTGAGAATGAGCGTTGCCATAATCGGGGAGGCGAACTTGAGGCCCAGGATGAAGATGTCGGCCGTCATCTTGACGAGGTGCTTTGCAATGGGGCCTGAGGCAAAAGTGACCTGCCCCACGTTGATTTTCTCAAAACTGTAGGCCATGGCCCGGATAAAGATATGGTGGCCGCCGATGAGCAGAAAGATGATCGAAAAGAGAATGGTGAAGAACTGGCCTGTGGCCGTGGTCTCGGTCTCGGTGACCGGATCAATGGCATCGGTCATGGCAAAGGCCATTTCCTGGTCAATGATTTTTCCGCCGAATTGAATTACCGCAAAGAAAAGACTTCCGGCAAAACCCAGCACCATCCCAATCATCATCTCCTTGATCACAACCACGGTAAAGGAAAAAACACCGGTGGGTAACACGACGCTTTGGGCCGGGATCAGGGGAAAGAGAATAATGGTCAAGGCCAGCGCAAAGGCGGCTTTGGCCATGACCGGTGTGCTGCGAGAGCCTAAAATGGGGAAAACAGCCATCATGGTGCCGATGCGCGTCAAGGCCATCAGAAAGCAGAGAATCTGATCTACGGTGACATCGGCAACGGTTTGCATCAGTGCCCGACCAGGGCGACCATATTGAAGATGTTGATGGTGAAATCCATGAATTTCTGGAGCATCCAGGGAAGCATCAGCAGAAAAACCGCGCCCACGGCCAATATTTTAGGAATAAAGGTGAGGGTCATTTCATGGATTTGGGTGACTGCCTGGAAAATACCGATGGCCAAACCGACCGCCAGTCCGACCAGGAGAAGCGGACCGGCCAGATACATGGTTAAGAAAAGAGAATCACGCGTAATGTCAATGACCATGGACATGTTCATGCCATACTCCCAAGGTTAATTAAAACTGACGACAATCTGCTGGATAATGAGATGCCATCCGTCGACCAGCACGAACAGGATGAGTTTTAACGGCAGCGAAATCATCACCGGCGGCAGCATCATCATACCCATGGACATGAGGATGGACGCGACCACCATATCAATGACTAAGAAAGGAATATACAGCAGAAAACCGATGATGAAGGATTTCTTCAGTTCCGTGGTGATAAAGGCGGGGATGATGACCGTATTCGGCAGATCATCCACATTACGCGGGATGTCCATCTTTGAAATGCGCACGAACAGGGCGATATCTTTTTCCTCCACTTGACGCAGCATGAAAGTGCGCAGCGGGGACATGGCTTCTTTGAGCGCCACCTTGTAATCGATTTGTTCCGCCAAATAGGGCTGGAGCGCCTTGTCATTGATCTGTTGGAAGGCGGGCATCATGACAAAGATGGTCAGAAAAAGGGCCATTCCCATGACCACCTGGTTGGGCGGCAGTGTCTGTGTACCCAAGGCGCGGCGCACAAAGGAAAGGACGATCACAATGCGTGTAAAGGCGGTCATCATGATGAGAATCGAAGGTGAAATGGTCAGGACCGTAAGGAGGAAGATGAGTTCCAATGTCACGGCCGCATCTTCCGGTGTTTTAGATTCGGAAAAACCGAGCGTCACTTTAGGCAGGATTTGGGCTGACGCCGAATCTGCGGCAAAGTGCATGAAAAGCGCAGTCAGAATGATCAGGGGAAAGAGGCGGGTTTTCATGAGATGTCCTTATTCCTTGGTTTCCTGCATGGAAGAGAGCGGCCGGACAGCGCTATCGCCTTTCAGCCGGCCGAGGAAGGCATTGACCGTATTAGAAAAACCGGCGGCCACGACCGGCACAGGGTCTTCATATTGCCGATTGATGGCTGCCACGCTTTCTGCGTCTTCAAAAGTGGTGAGTGAACGGATTTCCTTGTCGGTTGCGCCCAGGAGCAACACGCGGCCCGCTATTCTGATCAGCGTGAGAGAGCGGTTTTGACCGAGGGTGACGCTTTCCAGAATTTGCACGCTCCGTCCACCCAATCGTCTGGAAAGACCGCGGCCGAACATCCCTTTTTTCAGGAAGCGGATGGCATAATACAACAGCACTGAGATAATGCTGATGTAAAACATGGCCTTTAAGGTCAGCATGATGGCTTCTTTGGAGCCTGAGGAACGGTATCGTTTTTCCTCTTTTTTCTCTTTCAAACCGGCCGCTTCGTTCAGGAGTTCGGCACGCAGTTTCCCCATATCGAATTCTTTTTCCGATGCAGGTGTTCCTGGTGTGGACGCAGCGGCTATGGAGTCTGCGCCAAAAGAGAGGTTGAAAAAAAGAAAAAAACAGAACAGCAGTGCAAAACGAATTCCCATAATCATTCCCTTTTCAGTGTAAAGACACTAATCCCTATGGGCGGATTTATCAATAACCATGCCCAAATTATCGAATACCCCTTTTAACGGTCATAATATATTGATGTATAACATGAAGCCGGATTGGGACATTAATTTTGATTAACGGATTTAATCGCTAAAGGTTTTGCCTGTTTTTGCCGAAAAAGGCAAATTTACCGTTTTATAAATCAGCAGAAAAGTTCTCAAAACGTGACAAAACAGGATTCAGGAATCTATTTTCTTAAAATAACGACCCAGGATAAAATATTGTACCGAAAACTGATTTTACGAAATAAGTGTCCGGATTAATATTTTAGTATCCCGTTAAAAGTCGGTTCCGTTCTCAATAAAACCTACTCGCCTCACACGTCGACCCAGATGGGACTGCTCCAAGCCATGTCCGGCCATTCAATGGGTTCCTGCATCACCCGGACGTAATAGACCGCAGCGTCTGTTACCGTTTCCTCGAAAACAAAATCCGCATCCAGTCCCTCGCCATGCGGGGCTTCGTAAGCGAGCGGGTGGTCGGGTGCATAGAGTTCGCTTTGACCGTGGTGCGAATATATTTCCATGACCGGCCGGAGGCCCGGGTCGTTCCAGTCATTCCAGTCCACGACGCACCCCTTGTAGGGCGGTTTGGGCAGGCTACGGAAATTGATTCCGGTATGGTGGGGGATGAGCATGGCGTATTGCGGGTCAAGCAATTGCAAGTCCCGGGATTGGGCTGCAACAGCAGATTTATCCAAAGTACCGCAGGGTGAAAAATGGCGCTCAAAAGTTTCCCAGTCCGCAAAATAAAGGTTATGGTGGCCGCCTAAGGAGACGGGACTTCTTTCATCCGCCGGGATGGCAACAAAGCGCCCGTCCGCATGGGTACATGCATGCCAATCCTTCAGGATTCGGTAGCCGTCGGGGCCGATGGAATCCACATGGTCCGTGACCGCGGCAAAGTCGAGACCGCTTGCGTCCCGCGCATATTCAAAGGGAATATCACCCATTCCATCCGACGACAGCTTCGAATGGATATGCAGGTCGCCCCAATAGGGCCCCTGATATTCTTTTTCAACACGTATCGGATTTGAAAGAATGGTTTGTTGTTCGAGCCGTTACTTTCACGACACCCCTTCTATCTTGCATGGCCAATTTTATTGTACGGTCACGGCTTTGGCCAGATTGCGCGGTTTGTCGATTTCGCAACCGCGCAACCGTGCGATATGGTAGGCCAGAAGCTGCAGCGGCAGGATGTAGACAATAGGGGAAAGATCCGGAATCGTGCTTGGGACTTTAATGACATAATCCGATTTTTTTCGGACGTCTTTGTCATTCTCTTCAATCAGCGAGAGGATGATTCCTTTTCGAGCTCTGATTTCTTCGATATTACTTAGAATTTTGCTATGCCCGTCGTCCTTTTTCACGACAAAGACCACCGGCATCTTTTTATCGACCAATGCAATGGGGCCGTGCTTCATTTCACCGGCAGGATAACCTTCGGCATGGATATAGGAAAGCTCCTTGAGTTTAAGCGCCCCTTCAAGCGCGGTTGGAAAATGAATGCCCCGACCCAGAAAAATGAAATTAGGCGCCCGTTTAAAACGCCGGGCAATGGCAATGATGGCCCTTTCCCCCTTAAGCTGCCCCTTCAGAAGAAGAGGAAGCGCTCGCGCCTGTTTAAACAGTGCATCGCATTCCGCGGCTTTCAGACAACCGCGTACCCGGCCGAGATAAAGGGAGAGGAGAAAAAGGCTTAAGACTTGTCCGGTAAAGGCTTTGGTGCTGGCCACGCCGATTTCCGGTCCGACGTGCAGATAGAGACCGCCGTCGACCTCCCGGGCAATGGTGCTGCCCACGGAATTGATGAGCCCGAGACTCAAGGCGCTTTGCGACACGGCTTTGCGGAGTGCCAGGAGTGTGTCCATGGTCTCCCCGGATTGGCTGATGGCAATGACCAGATCGCGGTAGGAAAGTTGTTCAGCCTTGCAGAGAAATTCGGAGGCATATTCCACCTCCACCTGAAGCCCGGCATACTTTTCAAGGTAGTATTCACCCACCAAACCCGCATGCCAACTGGTGCCGCAAGCCAGAATAATGACCCGCTGGATATTCTTGAGGTCCAGTTCTTTAATATTGATTCCGCCGAATTTCGGGATGCTGTTTTTGGCGTCATATTTACCGGCCAGGAGCCGTTTGAGGGCATCGGGTTGCTCGAAAATCTCCTTGTGCATGAAATGTTTGAAGCTGCCTTTTTCAATGGCGCTTAAGGACCAAGAGATCTTTTCCACCTTCCGGCTGATCTTTTCTTCCTTCAGGTTGAAGATGCGGTAGCCGGTTTCGTTGAGGACCGCGACATCATTATCGGATAAATAGATGATATTGTTAGTGTGTTCGGAAATGGCGGTCAGGTCGGAAGCCACAATATATTCCCCGGTATGAATGATACCGATAATGATGGGACTGCCCCGCCGCGCAACGATTAATTCTCTTTCTTTAGCCGACAGGATGCAGAGGCCATAGGTTCCCTGAATTTCCTTGAGCGCGGAGACCACGGCTTCTTCCAGATTTCCATGATAGCAGTATTCAACCAGATGCGCCACACTTTCCGTATCCGTCTCGGAACGGAAAACATAACCTTTACCGGTTAGAAAAGCGCGAAGGGTCTGATGGTTCTCAATGATGCCGTTGTGAACAATTGCGATCTCCCGGTTTTGGCTCAAGTGCGGGTGGGCGTTTTTAACCGAGGGCTTTCCATGAGTGGCCCAACGGGTATGGCCGATGCCGACGGAGGCTTTGGACGTTTTCTGATCCAGTTTTTTTTGCAGATTGTCTATTTTGCCTTTGGCTTTGAAGGTGGATAGTTTGTTTTCCTCAAGCAGCGTGATGCCCACGGAATCATACCCGCGGTAATCCAGTCTGGAAATCCCGTTGATGACAATCGGCAGAGCCGCTTTTTTTCCGATATAACCGACGATTCCGCACATGCTCTTTTCTCCTATTTCCGTTGAGGTGTGAACAGAGCGCTCTGATCGAGTCCCACCCGTTCCATCATCATCAGAGGATAATCGAAATTAAAGGCGCTTTCCGGCGAATGAGCGTCGCTGCCGATGGCGATGGAGGCCTGCTGGCGCTTTACCTCCCTCAGGAATTTTTCGCCGGGCACCTGCCACCGGCCGCTGATTTCAAAAGCCACCTGGTTCCTGACGCCCGCGGACACGATTTGTTCGATCTGTTCATCTGTAAAGAGATCGTCGGCGCGTTGTTTCTGGAGAAACACCGGCAGCAATAGAGGGTGGCCCAGAATGTGCATCGGGGTTTCATTCAGAAACCGGACCAGGTGGTCGGTATAGAGACGGGTGAAAAAACCGATATCCGGAAATCGAACCCGGGAATCAAAGAAAAAAAGGTTGAGCGTGGAATCAATCCGAAGCGCATGGACGGATCCGATGATATAGTCCAATCGATTCAGGCTCTCTCTGGAAATGGAGAGCGGTGCGCCCAGGCAGAGTTCGCCCCCTTTCAGAAAATCGAATCGGGAAAGCGCTTTAAGATAAGCGTCAAAGCTTTTTTCATCCTTGATTTTATGATAGGGAGAGATGTGATCCGCAATGCCGGCCGGCGTGAAATAACGACCGGAAAGATCGGCGATTTCGGCAAGCCCCATCAGGCCGTCCGATAGGTTGGAATGGAGGTGCAAATCCGCAATCATGGGATTAAATTAGATAATATTTTTCAACAAGAGAAATAAACGGTCAATTTATTTTAGGGTTCAACCGGCAAAAGCTGGTCGCGCCAAAGAGGAAATCCGTCCGAAAAGACCTTCACACTGGAATAGCCCAAATCGACCAAGATTTTGGCCAGCTCGTGGGAATCGGGACATTCACGGCCGCTGCAATAGAGGACCATGGGTGTTTCGGACGGATACTGTTTTTCGAATTTACCGATAGTGTTCCAGACGTCGTCAAAACTTAAGAGAACGGCGCCCTGGATGCGGCCTTCGTCGTATAATTCCTTAGGCCGTGCGTCTACAAAGAGTACGCCTTGTTTAAAAAGCGCCTGTGCTTCCGGCAGTTCTATCTCACGACGGTGTACCACCGCATCATTTTTTCCACCCGGGGTCACGACGCCTTTCGATTTATCCCAATCCCCTATCCAGGCAATGGCCCGGGGTGAAAAGAGGTTGACCAGCCCGCCCAAACAGGCGGCGACGAACAGAAAAAAGAATGTGTTTTTGATCAGTGTCTTATTCACGATGGATATCTTTCTCCGCGCCTGAGGACGGATTTCATTTTGTTTTTCTTGATAAAAATATACTTAATTTTTGACACCATCGGACACGGCAGTGTATTTTTATCCCAAGGAGATATATGTCTTACCCCATTGCCACCGCCCCAATAGGCCTTTATGTCCACGTTCCCTTCTGCCTGCAGAAATGTGATTATTGTTCTTTTTATTCCCGATCAGGCCGGTTGCAGGAAATTCCCGCCTTTATATCGGCACTTCAACAGGAAATCGACGGGGCCATGCGCCGATACGGGCCTTTGCCTGTGGACACGCTTTATCTCGGCGGCGGGACCCCTTCTTTATTGGACACCGCCTCTTTAGCCCTGCTCTTAAAAGGATTGCGCCGCTCTTTTGCCCTGGCCGAAACAAGTGAAATCACTCTGGAGGTCAATCCTTACACGGTGGACGGCGATAAGGCCGCCGCTTGGCTTGATATGGGCATCAATCGTGTCAGTGTGGGTGTGCAGGCGCTGCGGGAGGAGGATCTTGTTTTTCTGGGCCGTCTTCACTCTGCGGATCAGGCGCTGGCATCCCTGGACTGTCTGCAGCAAAGCGGTTTTACCCGGTTGAATGCGGATCTCCTGTTCGGCATTCCGGGACAATCGGTCCATCACTTCCGTGAAGGGTTGGAGCGGCTTATCCAAACCGGTGCGGACCATGTGTCGGTTTACGGTCTTTCGATTGAGGAGAATACCCCGCTTTCGGACCGGCATCGGATGGGACTTTTTCACAAGATCAATGATGAAGTGTATGAGGCCCTTTTCCTGACCGCTCATGCCTTTCTTGAGGGGGCGGGTTTCAGCCATTATGAGATTTCAAATTTCGCCAAACCGGGCGGTGAATCACGCCACAATCTGAACTGCTGGACCGGCCATGATTTTCTGGGATTCGGCCCGGCCGCTCATTCTAAAATCGGGACCCGCCGTTTTGCCAATCCCTCTGACCTGTCCGCTTATCTGAAAAATCCCTTTGATCGTTCCTTCGACACCCCGTTGACGGAGGAACAGGTCCGGCTCGAAAGGCTGATGCTGGGACTTCGCTGCCGTGAAGGGGTGGACCGGGCCGACGTTCGGCGGCCGGATCATCTGGAGATTCTGTACAAACGCCACTTGGTTGCCTTTTCCGGGGAGCGTCTCCGCCTCACCCCGTCCGGCATGTTGTTAATGGATGAAATCGTACTTTATTTGGAGGGTGAAAAGTGTTCGACATCAAAATGATTCTGCAAGACAAGGAAACGACCCGTGACCGTCTCCGGCTCAAGAACGTTGAAGCGGATCTGGATACCATTGCCGTGCTGGAAGGACGGCGTAAGGAGATTATTGCCGAAAGCCAACAACTCAAGGAGGAGCGCAACCGTGCTTCCGAGGAGATCAATCAGGCTAAAAAAGAGGGACGAGACGCCCGGACCGCCATTGAGGCCGTGCGCCAGGTGTCGGATCGCATCAAAAAACTGGACATTGAACAGGGTGACACGGAAAAAAACCTTCGTGAACGGATGCTTGAAATTCCCAACCTTCCCCATGAATCCGTGCCCAAAGGCAAGCATGCGGGTGAAAACGTGGTTATCAAAGAGTGGGGTGAGAGTTCTCCCAAGCCTTTTAAGCTGAAAAATCACATCGAACTGTCCGAAACCCTCGATATCCTCGATTTCAAACGGGGTGCCAAGCTGGCCGGATCCGGTTTTGTGCTTTACAAAGGGGCCGGCGCACGGCTCGAACGGGCGCTCATCAATTATTTCCTGGACCATAACACCCGGAAAGGGTTTACCGAAATGTTCCCGCCTTTTTTGGTCAATCCCGCTTGTGCGGAAGGGACCGGGCAATTACCCAAATCGCGGGATCAGATGTATTATATTAATGAAGACAATCTGTTTCTCATTCCAACCGCCGAGGTACCCGTGACCAACATCCACCGTGACGAGGTATTAAGCGCCAAGGAGCTGCCTCTTTGTTACACCGCGTATTCCGCTTGTTTCCGGCGGGAAGCCGGTTCCTGGGGCAAAGACACGCGCGGTTTCCTGCGTGTCCATGAATTCAACAAGGTGGAACTCGTCAAGTTTACCACACCTGAAACCAGTTATGATGAACTGGAGACCTTGCGTGCCACGGCGGAATCGCTTCTCCAGGGATTGGGATTGCGCTACCGGGTGCTGGCGCTCTGCACAGGCGACCTTTCGTTTGCCGCTGCCAAATGTTACGACCTGGAGGTCTATGCCGAAGGTGAAGGCCGTTGGTTGGAGGTCTCTTCCTGCAGTAATTTTGAGGATTTTCAGGCACGACGCGCCAACATCCGCTATAAAACCAATGAAGGCAAGACGCAATTCGTGCATACCCTGAACGGATCCGGCTTGGCAACGGCGCGCATCCTGGTGGCTCTGCTTGAAAACAACCAACAGGCGGACGGCAGCGTATTGTTACCCGAGGTTCTTTCTCCTTATCTGGGCGGCGAAAGAGAGATACGAAAGAAATGAAACGACGCTTTCTTTCCGCCCTTTTATCCGAAATGCGCGAAAATCTCACGGCGGTCGTGATTTTCACCCTTTTTCTTGTTTTTGTTACCGGATACGGCATCTGGTTTTTAGGTCAGGAATCCCGCGCCCATATCGGAGCGCTTCTTGCCACGGCCATGGGCACCGGGTCTTTTCTGCTTTTTTGTTCGCTCTATGCCATCATGATTCTCGCGCTCATCGCCACCTTTTGTCTTTGGATTTACAGTAAGCGCATTACCAAGGAGGCCAATCTCTGGGTCGGTTTTGCCAAGGAGACCGCGCACCAGTTCGGCACGCCGGTTTCCTCGCTTCTGGGCTGGCACGATCTGATGACGGACGTACTTTCCTCGGTGCAAGATCCTGCGATACGGGAAAAAGGATCCTTCTTTCTGAAGGAAATGGCGGATGACATCCATCGGATGAAGAGCAATGTTTTCCGCTTCTCCCAGATCGGTCTTACCCCGGAACTCAAAAAGCAGGATTTGAATACTCTTTTGCAGGAGACCGTGGCCTATTTTCGGGAGCGGCTCCCCCGTACCGAACGAAGCGTTCAAATCATCGCCAATTACAATGAACTGCCGCTGGTGGACGTGAACCGGGAGCTCATGATATGGGTTTTCGAAAACCTCCTCAAGAATTCCCTGGACGCCATTGAACGGCAGGAAGGGCGCATTGAAGTGGAGACCTGTTTCCTCGATAAGGAGGGAGCGGTCCGGCTGACCCATTCGGATAACGGCCAGGGCGTCAGACCCGAGGCGGTGAATCGTATCTTCAATCCCGGATTCTCGACAAAAAAACAAGGCTGGGGGCTGGGGTTGGCGCTGTGTAAGCGTATTGTCAAGGAGATTCACGGCGGCCGGATTTATCTGGAATCCACGGAAATCGGGCGGGGCAGCACTTTTGTGGTCGAGCTGCCGGTGGTGCGGAACGTAAAAAAATAGGCCTGCATTGTCCGGGGGAATCATTTATTTTACCTATGGACCTGAAACGCCACACGACCCGTTCCCCGGAAGAGACCGAGGCTCTCGGTTTTGCTTTTGGGAGCATGTTGAAACCCGGGACTGTGGTGGCGTTGTTCGGAGAGTTGGGGGCAGGTAAGACCTGCTTTGTGCAGGGTGCGGTGCGGGCGCGCCGGGCCGGGGTCCGGGCCAACAGCCCTACTTATTCGATTGTGAATGTGTATCCGGGCGATGTTCCGGTTTATCATATGGATGCCTACCGGCTAAAGGGACCCGATGAGATGTTGTCCGTGGGGTTTGAAGAATATCTTGACGGTCACAACGGGATTTGTTTCATCGAATGGGCGGAGCGGATAGAAAGTCTTTTACCCGACGCAACGGTTCGGGTGACCTTTCGTGTCACGAATGAGACGGAACGGGAAATCATCATCCGAAGAGAAGGAACATGATATGGGGAAAATTGCCGTACCGCTTGGCGAGGGGTTTGAAGAGATAGAAGCGATCGTTATTTTGGATATGCTCCGTCGGGCGGATATCAATGTTGTTGCTGCAGGGCTGAATTCCAAAGAAGTGACCGGTTCCCACGGACTGGTTCTGATGGCCGACACTCTGCTCTCGGATCTCCCGGCGCGGGGCCTGGACGGTATCGTATTACCGGGTGGGCAGCCGGGTACCAAGAACCTCATGAAAAACAGTCTGCTCAGGGATCTCCTCATCCGGTTGGATAAAGAGGATAAGCTGGTGGCTGCCATTTGTGCTGCTCCCATGGTTCTGCACGCGGCAGGTATTCTGTCCGGTAAACGGGTCGCCTGTTACCCCGGTTGCGAACGCGGGATGGAGGATGTGTCGGTTGTCGAGGAGCCTGTGGTGATGGACAATAACTTGATTACCAGTCGCGGCATCGGCACAGCCCTTGCTTTTGCCCTTGCCATCATCGAAAAACTGAAGGGAAAAACCGCGGCCCAAACAATCCGACAGGCCGTATTGGCGTAATGCCGCCAAAAGGAGTCAATTCATGGCACCCGTTTCTTCTGTTGCGGTCCTCTTTTCCATCGGTTGTTTTCTCATCATCCTGGTTTTCTTTCTGGTCATTGTCAAGACCTTGAACGGTGTCGGCATTGCCCTGTTGCGGCTGGAATATCTGCTGAACCGGGAACTTTCCCTGGTCAGTGAACGGGAACGCATTAAGAAGCAGATTATGTCGCAGCAGGCCAAAGAGGAGGAAGACCGCCGGAAACGCGAGACCGATGTGGACCCGCTGCTCAAGATACCCTATGCGGTTAAAAAAGGCAACAAACCGGATAAAAAATAAGGGATTCGAGGGGAGATCATGACAAGACGCCAGTCTCGTTTCGACCGGATGCGGGAGGAGAACCGGACCATACCTGCTCTGAACAAAGGGGTTGCTCTCAAACCGTCGATGCCGGGTGCTCCGGCCAAAAGCGGAAAGGTGATTTCCGATCAATTGGCCGAAAAGATCGCGGCAAGTCTCCGGATCATGATCAAACAGAAATGAAACAACCC
>Ga0156536_1032_pt2 | contig 15251 bp, 12 predicted proteins | sample RifOxyB2_FD_111931 | JGI IMG/M metagenome (GOLD analysis project Ga0156536, IMG submission 111931) | Elusimicrobia bacterium RIFOXYB2_FULL_49_7 | reverse complement strand
ACGGCGGAAAAGATGCGGCGCCTGATGCATTACGGCCAGACGTTCCAGTCGCATGTACTTCATTTCTTTCATCTTTGTTCACCGGATTTTCTGTTCGGTATTGACGGTGATCCGGCCATTCGAAATGTCATCGGCGTAGCCCTCAAACACCGCGACCTTGCAACCCAAGCGGTGTTGATGCGGAAGTTCGGCCAGGAAATCATCTTTGCAACAGCAGGTAAGAAAATCCACGGTACCGCGGCTATTCCGGGAGGCATTTCAAAATGTCTTTCCGCAGAAGATGTGGCACGATTTCGAAAAGGCGGTGATGCCGGCGATATCGAACAGATGATAGATTGGTCCTTGTCTACCCTGGAATTCTTTAAAAAGTATCATAAGGAAAATAAAGCTTTTATTGATGAGTTCGCCCAATTTCCTTCCAATCATCTCAGCTTGGTCCGTAAGGATGGTGCGCTCGATCTCTATCATGGGGTGATTCGTGCCGTGGACGAAGACGGCAAGGTGATAGTTAATGACGTGGATTATCAGGAGTACTACAAGTACATCGGCGAAGAGGTACGTTCCTGGACTTATATGAAATTTCCATTTATTCGTCATCTTGGCAAGGAAAAAGGGTGGTACCGTGTAGGGCCCTTGGCAAGACTAAACACCTGCAATTTTATTCCTACGCCGCTTGCTCAAAAGGAATTCGAACAGTTTAAGGCCTATACACAAGGCAAACCCAATAATATGTCCATGCATATGCACTGGGCTCGACTGATTGAAACACTGCATGCGGCCGAATGCATCCGTCAATTGCTGGCTGATCCGGATTTGCAAAAGAACGATTTGATGCGTCAGGGGAAGCGTGTGCCGGAAGGGGTGGGACTCATTGAAGCGCCCCGCGGGACGCTTTTTCACCATTACCGGGTCAATGATTCGGATCAGATAGAGATGGCCAACCTTATCGTTTCCACAACTAATAATAACGAGCCGATGAATCGGGCTGTAAATTGGGTGGCGGAAAACAAAATAAGCGGGCAGCGTGAAATTACAGAAGGCATGCTGAATGCGGTTGAAGTGGCCATACGCGCTTATGATCCCTGTTTAAGTTGTGCTACGCATGCCATCGGACAAATGCCGCTAACCGTATCGTTAGTGGGACCCAACGGACAACTTCTTTCAGAACGCAGCCGCTAAGCGACCGATATCGGCATGGCCGGAAGCATCCTTGTCTATGGCTTTGGCAATCCCGGTCGAGGTGATGACGGACTCGGCATCGCCTTGGCTGAGGAAATCGAACGCCGAGACCTTCCGGATGTTCAAGTCGAAACAAATTATCAGCTGAACGCAGAGGACGCGTTGCTGATTTCGGAAAAGCGGCTGGTCGTTTTTGTAGATGCCTCAAAAGGCATTTCAGAAGGGTACGCCTTGACACGGCTTCAACCTTCGCATACCATCGGTTTTACGACACACGCCATGTCACCCTCTTCAGTCTTGGCCCTTTGTGAGGAATTGTACCAAAAAAGTCCTGAAACTTATCTATTGGAAATAGCCGGGCAAGAGTGGGAGATGGTCGAAAGATTATCGGATAAGGCCAAGGCGTATCTTCAGGCAGCCCTCTTATCAATTCTTTCCCTGCTTCAAGAAAGAGGCTGACAATCTTTTCAGATTAATATACGCAAAAGTAATACAGAAAGTAGCAAAATAGGTTTTGCATAACAACCAGGAACTGGTGCTCCAATCCGACACATAAAGATATTTCTTATAATAAATAAAAACAATCTTGGCATGCACCCAGTAGGCAATCAGTGTATGGCTGCCTAATAATAACATGGGCCCAAAACCGACCTTGCGTTGAAAGTGAAAAGCTCCCCAAAAGGCGACTATAACCATCATATAGTTTTTCGCATATTGATGGACATGGCTGCCTATCACGATCCAGCCCTGACTGTTTATTGTTTCTTTTATGGCAAAGCCCAAAAGGGCGCAACCTAAAAGGGCCAGAAAAAGGCGCCGCAGGAAAGGAGAGGGGGTCACAGGCCATCCTTGAAGAACTTGTCGGGTCAGCCAGGTACCAAAAAAGACGTAACTGGAATAAGGAAAAATGGTAAAGTAGGCATTCGGCTGTTTTCCGGTAATATAAAGGGATATCATCCAAGGCATGAGTCGGGACGGCCATTCCAGATTAATAATACAAGGCGTGAATAGCACGATTAAGACGGCCACCCACAGAATTCTGTTTTCCTTCCAATGGAAACGGTCCGCGTAGAAATAAAACAGGGCAATGAAGGCCAAGGAAACGCTGATCATATTCAACACATCGACAATCCAATAGCGAATATGAACCACCGAGACGCCGAAAAAAATGTCAACGAATTTATAAAGGTAAGCAAGCAGCAGCAGAAAAGCGCTTCTTCGCAGAAAATAGAATAGGATTGTCTTTTGGGAATGGCCTTTTCGTAGACGCGCGTTCTTGGAAAGGAGATAAGCGGCTCCTACCAAGGTCAGGAAAAGCGGTGCGGGAATGTTTGTCAGAATCTCTTTGATGAATAATGTCAGAGGGGTCTCATTTGCCGGATTGATCCAGTTTTTCATGCCGTGGGTGAAAACCATTGTAATCAAAGCAAATGCACGAAGGCCGTCGAGAAAATAGAGTCTGTTCGGCTTAAGCTTATCTTGCGGCAGAAAAAAACAATCTCGCCATGTCATATCGAGCAATAATATAACTTATTGTCGTGTCACCTTGAAATTGGGTAGGTGGGAAATTCATTTCTATTTTACCCCTGATATTTTTTTATATTTAGCACATGATCGACAGTTTTTTTATTGACTTGTCCATGGTCATTATCTGCGCTGCTTCCTTGGCTTGCGTGGCCGTTCTTTTCAAACAACCCATCCTGATTGCCTACATTGCAGCCGGTATGATTTTCGGCCCGTTCGGGTTGGGATTGCTTAAAAACATGTCGTTTATTGATTCTGTTTCCAGATTAGGCGTGACTCTTCTCTTATTTTTAGCCGGGCTCTCTCTTCCACCGCGCAAGTTGGTAGGTTTGTTCCGGGAATCGCTTTTACTGACTTTCGGTTCAGCTGTTATCATTTGGGGGATTGTCTTTTTCTTCTCATGTATCGCCGGATTTTCAAAGACGGATAGTGCGTTTATTGCGGCAGCGCTGATGTTTTCAAGCACCATTATGGTCGTCAAATTGATGCCGACCATTAGGCTTCATCAGAAATATATGGGTTCTTTATGCATCGCCATATTAATAGCGCAAGATCTTATTGCTTTAGGTGTACTTATGTATTTAAAAGGTACCCAGGTTACCGCATCGGGGAATCTCCTTGTTTTTATCAGTACGGGCGTGCTTCTGATTACCCTTATTTTGATCGTTGAACAAGCCATTTTGCGCCCACTCATTATTCGTATGGAATATTATCATGAAGTACTTTTTCTCGTGGCGCTGGGCTGGTGCCTTGGCATCGCTTTGTTAGCTGAAAAACTTGGTTTTTCTCTTGAAATCGGTGCCTTTTTAGCGGGGATCGCTTTTGCACGAAATCCTATTGCCGAATTCTTTTCCGAAGGACTTAAGGTCTTTCGGGATTTCTTTCTTGTACTTTTCTTTTTTGTTATGGGCACCAAGATAAATGTGCGGATGGTGCAGGGAATGATTTGGGTGGCGTTGCTGTTAAGCGCTGTTTTAATTATGGTAAAAACCTTTGTTTATGCGTGGATTCTTCGGTGGATGGGCAAAGAGAAGAAATTTGCCATGGAGGTTGGGATTCGGATGAATCAAGCATCCGAGTTTGCACTTATTATCTCATTCTTTGCGATGCAGATAGGCACCATTTCCTTAAAGGCCTCTCAGCTTGTACAAGCGGCGGCCGTACTCACCATGCTCTTTTCCTCCTATATGACCGTTCTTTTTTATCCGACCCCACTTGGTCAAATTGGCAAGCTCAAACAGGATTGATTTCAATACGCCTGCCGAATATACATTTTATTCTAAGAAAAAGAAATAGATACGTTTTTTCCTTTTTAGATAAAAATTGACGTTGAAATGCGGGAAAATCAATTTTACCCGCACAAGAATAAAGGTTCTTGTATCAAACAAACCTAAAAAGGAGAAAAAGAATGAGAATCATGAAGAGCATGTTGGTTGCTTGTCTCGCTGGGACAGTGCTGATGCTTGCCGGGTGTGCAAAAGCCCCGGAAAAGGAGATCGCAGAAGCGAAGATGTCCATCGATAAGGCCAAAGCGGTTGAAGCTGAAAAATATGCTTCCGAGAAAATGGACGCTGCTAAGACGGCACTTGAAGCAGCACTCTCGGAAATCAAGGTGCAGGAGGCGAAAAACGCTCTTTCCAGGAAATATGAAATTGTCAAAAAGAAATTATTGGAAGCCAAAGGGTTGGCTGAAGACGCCGTTAAGGAAGCCCCGGTACGTAAAGAAGAAATAAGAAAGGAAGTAGAAACGTTAATCGGACAGGCGGATAAAGCCGTGTCTGAGGCAAAAAGCGCCCTTAAAACAGCCCCCAAAAAGATGAAAAAGGCTGCTCAAGAAGTGCAAAAGGCATTGCCGGATGTGGAAAAAATGGTGGCTGATGCTAAAACCGCATTCAATGGCAGTGAACTATCTTCTGCAAAAGAAATGGCAAATAAAGCGATTATGCACGTTCAGGAACTGCTGAAGAAAATCAAGAAATAACACGAAAGTCATCCCGTATAAAAACAAAAGGCCTCCTTGTTAGGAGGCCTTTTGTTTGGCATTATTTCTCAATTTCGTATTTATTTGACCATTACCAGCGTACCTTTTTTCATCAGATTGCCGCATTTAAGTTGGTAGAAGTAGAGGCCGGACCCGATCAGTTTGCCGCTGTTATCCATGCCGTTCCAGACGACCATGTTCTTGACGCCGAATTTATCCGCTTTTCCCTTTACCAGCGTACGGATAAGCTGTCCACGGATATTGTACACAGCCAAGGTAAAATGGGTTGGTGCCTTTTGCGCAGGGATAGCGTAACGGATGGTCGTGGACGGATTAAACGGATTAGGATAATTGGCCACGTCAATTGATTTAACATTGACCGCACTCCCTTTTTCCACACCCGGATAACAGGGCCATGGCCCGATAATGTTGTTCATGTCTGTTGGAGCAGGACCGTCCCAAAGTGTGTTCCAGACATGAACTTCCGTGGTATCCCGAAATGTGAAAGTGGCCTGCTTGACCGGTGTTCCAAGACTGCTGAAAATTAATGTGGTGGTTTGGATGACATTAGCGGAATCATGGAAAGAAGAGTCCGGATCCTTTACTGCCGTGTTGCCATCGTCCAATAATTCAAGACTGTCTACTGTGATGGCCGTATTGAAAACGCGTTCATAGAAAGAAGTTTTGTTCGTATCGAAACACATGACGATATCCGGATAGATGAGAATTTTGTATTTCAACGTAGACTGGGCCGGATCCACATAAAGCGTGGCTTTGTCAGTGTATTTATCTGCTATATAGATTTTCCATAGAGTATCTCCCGTGGCGTTCAAGGTCATGGTCTTGTTAATACCGCTGTTGTTCCCGCATTCTCCGAGATGGGACAACGAGTAATAGCCGTAATTCTGAAAGATGGCAGTATCCCGTGTCGCATTACGGAAAACAATCCGCATTTGAACAGGCGCATTGCTGTTTTCCGGCTCTATAAGACGCTTGACTTCATAATCAAAGTAGATGCTGTCGCGGCCTAAAATAGCCTTATCTTTTGTGTAAGTGTATTCTGCCAACAGTTCTTGAGTCGCAAGGTTATAAATACGTAGGGAATCTCTGCAATTAAGATAATTCGGATAAAGCGTTGAGTTTATCTTACTGACCGGGCAGAAACGAAATTCCCGAGCATTGGCAATCGGAACATAGCGATGATAAGAGGTGTCCTTGCAAGGATCGTCTATAATAGTATCTTTACATTCAACCCAGCGGCCTTCTGCTGCGGCAAAGCCGGTTGCCAGGAAGCGAATAAGTTTCAAGTGAGTAGTGCCGACGGTTACCTTCAATGTGTCAAAGTAGGTCCAACCCACTGCAGGGTTCCACACCAATTGATAAAAACCCACTGAATCCGTTGCCTTATTCTGAAATTTTCCACCGGCTGAGGTTGTGGAATCAAAGAAATAAGAGGAATCACTGATATCAACGTAGCCTGCTGCATTAAAAGTATACTTGTTCAGCTCCGTAGCTGCATCTACCCAGATACCCGATATTCTTGGATCACCATGGCCGGCCAAGCCGGTGTCAACATGGACGCCCGTGCGCGTTTGGTAGGTGTATTGCATCACAGTCATATATTTGACATCTGACCAGTGACCGTGGGTATTGATATCCTGTTCCTCCAGAAAGAAAACATCCTTTACGCGGCGAACAACCGATTGGGAGAAATTCGGATTAGAGCCGTCCGGACCTGCAACATCATCGTCATTGTTGGCAATATCAACTTTGAACACTTTCCCTTGAATCGGTAGCTGATTTGTGCCAAAAAAGCCTTTACTGTCTAAATCCGGCCAAAGTGAGGTGTGAAAGGGAAACGCAAACTCAAGATGAGAGATGGTTCTGAAATAATTGTCCACGCCTATCTGGGGTTTACATGCGAACGTAATGCCGTACATATTGGCATTACCGCTTGTGAAATTGGTGGCTTCATCGCCTTTGCCGTAGTTACCAAGAAATATACCGTGAATCATGCCGGTGACATAGGGTTCATTGTTAAGACGCTTTAACAGTTTGACGAAATGAAGGTGGGAATTGTCATTTCCGGTTCCCTCATAACCGCCTACAATGACATACGCATTATTGCTCCAATAACGACGATAGTTGTCGCCTCCTAATTTCCAATTATCCGCATCCCCCCAGTCAGAAGGTTCAACGGACAACTCTACGCCGTCTTGTGCAGGCCAGGATTTCAAGCTATCCACATCATAAACATCATCATGCACTTCACAGCTGATATAAAGTCCTTCTTTGTTGTAGAAAAAACGCCAGATTGCATGAAGATCCTTAGCGCCATAAAAACGGGGATTAGCTTCATTACAAGATTGTTGATATCCGGCTGCTTCCCAACTATTGACAAGTAATGTTTCCGCATAAAACCAAAGTGAGTCCTCTATAAATCCATCAATAGTAGGCGCATAGTATTGGGCTGGGTTGGATGGGGAAGTCCCTGTGCCGGGTATCAGTTTACCGGCTCCAACCTGATGAACCGTATTTCCTCTATACGTATCCCGGTAGGCAGCAATTTTGCCGGCCGTATCGCACCACCCGGCAGAGCCATAACTTGGGAAATTGGCCGGATCAAGATGGACTTGAGCAAAAAGAAAACCACAGACTAACAATATCGTCATGAAAATCATTTTTAACATAATTTCTCCCTTTTTAAATTAATAACGCCAATTTCTAAATAACTCTTTAAATAAATTTATTACAATATACATGTCAACTGTTACCTCAATCTTATTAGACGAAAATGTGATGTTTGAGTGTCTGATAATTGAAAACTCTTGACAATCAAGAATTTATATACGATTTTATTGTCAAACAAAAACTAACCTATTCTCATTTAATAAGTTGCGCGGGGAAAACACAATGAATGTATTGGTCATGAATTGCGGTAGTTCTTCCATTAAATTTCAATTTATTGAAATTATTGCTGAAAAGCTTATTTGCAAAGGTGGGATTGAACGAATTGGAACAACAGAAGCGCTTTTAACTTATGAACAGGTCGGAAAAGGAAAAATAAAGGAGATTGTAGAGACTCCGGATCATTCAAGAGCCATTGAATCCATCATCAATCTGCTCCTTTCGCCCCAACGCGGTGTTATTAAAGAAAAATCAGAAATTGATGGAATTGGACACCGTGTCGTTCATGGAGGGGAAAAGTTCTCGGAATCCGTCCTGGTGACATGTGAAGTCGAAGAATGCATAAAGGAGTTTTGCAAATTTGCGCCTTTACATAACCCTCATAATTTAAAAGGCATTGAAACTTGCAAAGATCTGCTTCCCGGCATTCCTCAGATAGCGGTTTTTGATACCGCGTTTCATCATAAAATGCCTGAAAAGGCCTATCTTTATGCTTTGCCCTATTCCGTGTACCAAAAGTTCGGTATAAGACGTTATGGTTTTCATGGCACCTCGCATAAGTATGTTGCAGAGAAAGCGGTTGCCTTAATAGGCAAGCCCGTATCCGCCACCAAAATCATCACCTGCCATCTTGGGAATGGATGCAGTATGGCGGCTGTTTTAGGAGGGGTTTCGGTCGATACGTCCATGGGTTTTACGCCGCTTGAGGGGTTGGTTATGGGAACACGTTGCGGCGATATTGATCCGGCCGTGATTCCCTATCTCATGGAAAAAGAAAATCTATCCGTTAAAGAAATCGATTCCTTGATGAATAAACAAAGCGGTCTTCTGGGTATTTCCGGTACCGGAAACGATATGCGGGAATTGACTGTTGAAGCCCTGGCTGGAAGCCACCGGCATAAATTGGCTATTGACATCTTTTGTCAGCGGGTGAAAAAATATATCGGTGCTTATATTGCGGTAATGGGCGGATTGGATGCACTGGTTTTTACCGGCGGCATCGGAGAAAATGCCGCTCTGATCCGTGAAAAGATATGTGATAACATGGATTTTATGGGAATTCGGATCGAGGGGGCCTTGAATCAGCAAAATGAGGAGTCCATCGGAACAGGAAAAACAAAGGTCTTCATCATCGGAACAAATGAAGAATTAATGATTGCACGAGATGTGCGCACGCTTGTTCAAAACTTGAAGTAAATATCCGCAGCGGAGGAAATGATGAAAGAAAAAGCGACAACGATTGGGGGGAGGGGTGAGCTTTTACGGGTCTGGATGAATGCGCTTGAAAAAACGGCTCGTGATTTCCACGGCACCCGTCCGAAGCGTTTCTGTCGACGTGTTTATGAGCATGCGGTGGAAGAGCTTTTTAAGATCATGGGCGAATATGGCCTCTCTGTTTCAAAGGCCTCTACCCTGCGTGAATCCGTTGAACGCTATGTGGAAGCCTCTGTTCAAGCGGGTTTGCTGGAAGATGTCAGCCAGGTGCAGATTACCGAAATTAACGTCAACAATCTTGATATTCGTGTCAATCATTGTCCCTTTGCAGGCTCCTGTCGCGATTTGCTCGAATCCGGCTTAACCCTGAAAGAACTAACCTGTGCACAAATGGGTTGTTTCCGCGGAGCCGTGTTGCTTCTCTCGGACGTGGATTGCCAATATGATCTCATCGCTTTTGATCCGGTAAAAGGGTGTCAGGGCATCATGGAAAGAGTTTAAACGTGAAGGCACTTCTTGCTCGAAAAGGTGGGGTTGGTATGAGCGCAACTTCCGCGGAAAAAAGACTGAAAGATCCGGATGTGGAAGTGGTGCGTTCCGCTATCCATCTACTGAGGAAAAAAAGACGGCCACAAGATCTTCCCTTGTTGTTGACCCCAAAACTACTCCGATCCCCGGATTCGGGAATACGCTATGCTTTGGTTCTTGCCCTGGATGCTTTTGGAGGAAGAGAAAGTATTGAAACTCTGGTCGAATTGGTGTCGGATGAAGATTGGAATGTCAGAACCGCGGCCATTAGCGCCTTATGCTCACAAATGGATGCCGTGGTAAATAAAGGCGGGCAGGAGGGAGCGGATATTTTTATCCGTCTGCTTATTGTACAAAACCAGGAAATTCGTCGTAAAGCGGTTCTCTGTTTAAGTCTGATTGGTTCGTTAAATCGGGAAACACTGCTTTTGCATCTCGCCTCACCCTCCCGTCGCATCCGACTCAGCATGGTCGAATTCATCGGTATGACTGAACAGGTGGATTTAGCCCCAATGTTGCTGCCGTTGCTGGAAGAATCGGACAAAGAGCTTTGTTGCACTACCGTTGCAACACTGGGAAAGTTGCAGAATCCGCATACTCTGGACGGACTGATTGGCAAGTTGAACAGCGCTGACGCGGAAATCGTTGAATCCGCCCTAAAGGCATTGGAGCGTATGGGGGGACAGGCATGTGAGGCCTTGTTGAAGGCACTCTATCGTGAAAAGGGAAAACTCTTTCGTCGTCATGTGATTCGTGGATTGGGAGAGTTCAAGATGGAAAGCGCTATTCCGGAATTAATCAATAATCTGGGGAGCAGCTATTATTCAGTACGCTTGGAGGCGGTCAATGCGCTCATCGCCATCCGAAAAGGAGTGTCGGATAAACTCGCCGAGCTTTTTTTGCAGAATGTGATCTTGCCCGACAATATGATCCTCGGTCTAAGAAGGAGTGTCTCACCACGTTTGCGTTTGCACTGCATCAAAGCCATGGGTGAATTGCGTGATCCTAAAGCCATCCCCATTCTCGTTGAAGTGGAAAGAATGGGATTACTTCCGGAATCGGATGAAGCAGGCAAGGCGCTTGAAAAGATTGCAAGTTCAGTGTGGGCCAAGATGGGGGCGCTTCATGTATTATCCGAAATTGGGAATGAAGGTGATTTGCCTTTGGTTTTAAAGGCGCTGTCGGATGACTCCGACGATGTCAAATTAGAGGCTCTTTATACCCTGGATCGTCTTCGTATTAGAACGAATTGCCTCATCGGGAAACACTTGCAAACATTTTTGCTGGGAAAACTTATTGAAAAACGCAGTGATATCCGTGCCAATATCATTCAGCTTTTGGGGCATGCTCCAAAAATAACGGCACCCTTGCTGGCGGCCCTGAAGAAAGCGCTCAAGGATAAAGACTATGATGTGCGGGGACAGGCGTGTCGGGCGTTGGGACGACTGGGTGCGCGTCCGTTGTCACAAGATCTGCTGATTGCATTGGGCGATCCCAGCTGGAGCGTCCGCCGTGATGCGGAAATGGCTCTTTATAATATTGGGCCGGAAAACGTTCCCTTGCTTATCAAGGCCCTTGGCAGTCGAAACGATTGCGTGGTCATCCGGGCCGCAAAACTGTTGGCGGCTTTTAAAGTGAAACGGGTTCTGCCGCAACTGCGGAAAATTTCGACCGGGCGGCGATCCGACGTTTATTTGAACCAGTTTTTGCCTGGAATCATTCGGACCTTGCAGGCACTTTGATGCCAGGCAGCAGGGATATTATCTCGATTCATCTTAGCCGTTTGATTTCAACCCGGGTATTTTTCTGACGCCCTTTTTCGGATACATTGCTGGCTATCGGGTCTCGTCCGCCCACTCCTGTAACGGTATAACGGACAGGATCAACGGTACCACGATAAGCTAAATAACGGCCCAATATTTTGGCCCGCTCTTCAGTTTCAAGGGTTTTGCGTTTTTGCTGTCCCTTGCCGTCGCAGTGGACTTTAATTTCCACTTGAATAGCCGGATAGATCATCATTGCATTATAAACGGAATCTATTTCCGTCAGGACCGATTCTGGAAAGTCCGACGTAAAATCATAAGGGATATATTTTATAACACCCATTCGAGGTTCCCGTATTTTTACATCCGGACAACCGTCATCATCTTGGAAGTTATTGAACACTTCGGCAGATTGCGGGCAAAGATCCATATAATCGCGTATCCCGTCATTATCATTATCCAAATCAGCGGCGCCGTCCTGATCCTGGTAACCATCAATGTCCTCCGGATCATTTGGCGCAAGATCCTTGTCGTCGGGCACGTTGTCGGCATCATTATCCAGATCCGGACAACCGTCTCTATCGTCAAAGCCGTCACGGTCTTCCGGTTCATTGCGACAAAGGTCGGCGGTATCCGGGATGCCGTCACGATCATTATCAAAATCCGGGATGCCGTCGTTGTCCTCAAAACCGTCAAAATCCTCGGATAGACTTCGGTACTTATTGTCCTGTTCGTTGATATCGGCAATGCCGTCATGATCGTTGTCCGGATCCGGACAACCGTCCTGATCCTCAAAACCATCCACGTCTTCAGGGTCTAAGGGGCATTGATCATCATCATCCCGTATACCGTCTCCGTCCTTGTCTCCCCATGAGCCCTTCAATTCACCGTAAGGACCGATATCTTTATAGGAACGATCTTTTTTCAGCACCGCCGTGATGCTTTCGGTTTGATCGCTTCGAATCACCACCGTTTGGGAGAAGGGAGCAAATTTCCGGGCTTCCACTCGGACCAAAGCGCGGCCTGCTTTTAAATTCGGGATCGTCATGGGCGCCCGACCGAAATAGGTGTTATTGACATACACATAGCTTTCGTCCTCAGGGGAGACCACCTGTATGCGGCCAAAATTGGGCAACAGTATCGCATTGAGCCCGGTTTTTTCACCGGATACCACTTTTAAGGTGGCGTCCAAGGGTTGGAATCCCGTTTTCGTCAGATGAACTTTATAAGTACCCGAATTGAGATTTGTCAAGATGAGTCCGCTGTCTTTGGTAACGCCCATTTTAGCGTTACCGATTTCAACGGTAACATCGCTTGGACGGGTCAGGACAATGGCCGTCCCTTTCCGGGCCGTCATCACTAAAGCGATATTCTTTTTATCTTTAGGGGCAATGGAAAAACTGTCGATGATGTCATTGTACTTATCGTAGGTCAGTCGATAGTGAAAAGCGCCGACCGGTAACAGCAAATCTTGAAAAGGCGTTCTGGACACGAAAAAGGTTCCAAGATAGAAGGATGCATTCGCGATATTTGTTTCAAGGGTTATCTGTCCATACTCACGAGTCGGACGGAAATTGAAGGCATTGTTAGCGCTTTTTGCGCGGATATATAGCGGATCGGCATTGGCATCCGGAGCGGTTCCGGAAGAAAGCGAAAAGGTGTTGCTGTCCTGGCTTTGAGCCATTGTAAACATGAGTATTACAATCAGATGTGTCAGAAATAGGAAGTGTTTCATAACGACAATAGCCACTCCAACCTCCTTGGATTAAATAAAATAAAAAAATCGTTTTATCAGCCTTCCAAAGACAAGCTGAAAAAGATTATATTTACTTAATATGCCTACCTACGAATATCAATGTGATAAATGCGGCCACCGCTTTGAAATCTGGCAAAAAATCACCGAAGCCTCTCTGACGCATTGTCCGGAAAACGAATGCGGCGGTTCGATACAACGTCTCATCAGCGCTGAAAGCGGTTTTATTCTCAAGGGAACCGGCTGGTATGCTACGGATTACAAAAAAGCTTCCATCCGTCCAAAAGGAGAGGAGAGCCCTTCTTCAACCGTTCAGAAGGAAAGCAAAACAGCGCCGACTCCGTCTATCGCAAAAACCAAAGAAGGAGCCCAGTGAACGCTTTCAAGCTTCACTGCCCTTATTGCGGCTTTTTAAAGCCTATTATATTTCGGCAAAAAACACATACGCTTATTCTGTCATGCGATCATTGTCATAATTTGATGTTTTTTCGAGACGGGCAATGTTTACGCATGGATAAGGTGTTGTTATCCGAAGTGAAAAATCCGGACAAGATAACCGAACTCATGGATATTTTCGTGCAGCGGGAACCTCGTCCCAGAAAACGTATTTCCCCTTTTCGGCCGCGCCATCTTCATCCTGTCGAGCCGACAGGGACGACACGTCGGCCGAAACCCTCGATTCGTAACGATGAGAGGCAAAACCCTATTACGAAGAGCGACGTTATTGATTTGATTATCGACCTTCACCTCTCCAAAAGTGTTTCGGATTTCCTAAGGCGGCTTGAATGATACGAGAAGCCATGTGCTACGATACTCATTCGGATGAAAACGTGCAATGTGATTTGTGCGCCCATCACTGTCTGTTAGCCGTGGGCGATACGGGGCGTTGCCGTGTTCGACGCAATGAGAGAGGCAAGCTGATGTCCATGGTGTATGCGGATGTCTCTGCAGTCGGACTTGATCCCATAGAGAAAAAACCGTTGTTTCATTTTCTGCCCGGCTCTGAGACCTATTCTATTGCCACACTCGGATGCAATTTCCGCTGTTCTTTCTGCCAGAATGCCGCTCTTTCACAGGCAGAGAACTGGGACAATGGGGCACGACGCATCATGCCTGCCGAACTTGTAGAGGAAGCGGTTTCATCCGGCACAACCTCTATTTCCTATACTTATTCCGAACCGACCGTTTTTTTCGAGTATGCCTACGATTGCGGACAGTTAGCCCGACGCCGCGGTCTGAAGAATATCTTTGTCACCAATGGATTCATGGGAGAGGCATCTTATCCCTATCTTTTGGAATTCCTGGACGCTGCCAATATCGACCTTAAAAGTTTTCGTGAAGAGACCTACCGGACCGTCATGGGCGGACGACTGAGGCCGGTTCTGGAGAATATTCGCTGGTTTTATGCGAACCGGATACATTTGGAGGTGACGACTCTACTTGTCCCCGGATTGAATGATTCGGAAAACGAGATTCGAGAGATGGCCCGTTTTCTCGTTTCGGTCAGCCCGGATATTCCCTGGCATATCAGCCGTTTTCATCCGGATTATCGGATGACCGATCGGCCCAAAACGGCTCCGAACGCACTCTTGCGTGCGCGAGACATCGGCAGAGAAGAAGGGCTGGCTTATGTTTATACCGGCAATCTTGACGGCGCCGAGGCAACCGGACATACGGAATGCAAGAGTTGCGGGAAACGTCTGATAACACGGGTCGGCTACCAATCTAAGGTCTTGATGACCAAAAAGGGGACATGCCATAGCTGTGGTGAACGGCTTTATGGCGTGTTTGAATAAAAGCATGTCACGAAAACTGATTTGGAACATTGCCTTTATAGGGGGTACGGGGCTCTGGGCCGTCCTATTGGTCTCGGCCTATCTCTTTTCTCTCTTTGAGCTCTACTCAACCCAACAGGTCCTTCTTTCGCTGACCGCGATTGCCCTCTTTTTCGCCCTCCTTCTCGCAGGAGTAATTTTCTTGTTGACCTCGAACAAGAACGAATTCTCGGAACGCACCATTCTTGACAATTCCATCAACGGAATCTTCATTGTGACCCCGCCTTTTTCAATGGGGCACGTCATTTATATCAACCCCTCGCTGGCCAATTTGTTCGAAACGGAAGCCTCTCTTTTATCCAGCGATGATTTTCTTCCGGAAGCCTATTGGACCGATCCGGTGGAACGGGCGCAGGTGCTGGAATTGATTTATTCGGAACCGGTTATTACCAGTCGGGAGATTAAATTCCGAAATCCCGTTGGTCGGGAATGGTGGGGGAAGCTCTCGTGCCGACATGTCGACGCGGTCAGTGGTATTAAAATACAGGGAACGCTAATCGATATCAGCGAAACCAAGAAGTCCGAAGAGGTTCTTAAGAATTACAATGAAACGCTTGAGAAAGAGG
>Ga0156536_1030_pt1 | contig 15297 bp, 13 predicted proteins | sample RifOxyB2_FD_111931 | JGI IMG/M metagenome (GOLD analysis project Ga0156536, IMG submission 111931) | Elusimicrobia bacterium RIFOXYB2_FULL_49_7 | reverse complement strand
CCTCCCTGGAACTGGCGCACAAACCCTATTTGGATGCACTGGCCCGCCGGGGGGTGATGGGCCTTTCCTGTAATGTTCCACAGGGCATGGAGCCGTCGAGCGCCGTGGCCTGCATGTCGCTCATGGGATATGATCCGGTCAAGTATTACAGCGGTCGCGGCCCCATTGAGGCGCGCTCTCTGGGTGTGCGGTTGAACCCGGGGGAAGTGGCTTTCCGCTGCAATGTAGTGACCGTTGAAAAAGGGCTCATGAAAAGCTATGCGGCAGGCCACATTACGGATGCGGAATCGCACGCGCTGATTAAGACTGTTAATGAGAAGCTGGGGTCGGACCGGGTTCGCTTTTATCCCGGGGTCTCCTACCGTCATCTGATGGTGGTCAAGAACGGGGAGGAATTGTTGCAAGCCGAATGCACGCCGCCGCACGATATCCCGGATAAGCCTGTTGTCAATTTTCTGCCCAGGGGAAACGGCAGCTTGTTGCTGAATGAACTCATGAGCCGTTCCGCAGCAGTATTGAAAGACCATCCTGTTAATCTGGCGCGGATAGCGGCGGGGAAACTTCCGGCCACCACGCTCTGGCTTTTCTGGGGCGGCCGCAAGGTGGATGATCTGCCGACGTTTGCGAAGGTCTACAACAAGAAGGCGGCCATGACTTCCGGCGTTGATCTGCTCCGCGGCATTGCCTACCTGGCCGGCATCGATATCCTGACCATTCCCGGTGTGACCGGCGGATTGGACACGGATTATGCGGCCCAAATTCAGGGGGCTTTGCGCGCCCTGGAGGATTATGATCTGGTTATCGTGCATGTGGAATCCCCGGATGAGTCGGGTCATATGGGGTCGCTTCCGGAAAAAATAAAATCCATCGAACAAATAGACGCTCATATGGTAAAAGCGCTGAGCGAATATCAAAAACATCCGTTACGCCTGTTGATTTTGCCTGATCATCCCACGCCGGTGTCGGTTATGACCCACACGCCGGATCCGGTTCCTTTTCTTCTTCACGGAGAAGGGTTTGATTCCAGCGGGGCGATCGGGTATTCCGAGGCAGAAGGAGAAAAGACCGGCATTGTCATGGCCGAAGGATGTAGTCTCATGGGAAAATTGGTTTTCTGAACCGGCAAAGCCTCATTCCAAGGAGTGACGTGTGAGAAACGCCATCCGGCGGATACTGAACGGGTCTGCTCCTTTTGTGTTGCTGGACACGGCAAAACCGGATCCGCGGAACCGATCTTCGCTCCTTTTTCATGGCCCCATTGATATTTATAAAACCCGTAACTTGTCGGAAGTCCCTGCACTCCTGGAGGCTATTGAAAAAGCGGGTCAACGTCATTATTTGGCCGGATATATTGCGTATGAAGCGGCTTTTGCGCTTGAAGAACGGCTCAGACCGTTGAGCAACGGCCTACGAAGCTTTCCGGCGGACCTGGTTTGGTTTGCTGCTTTTCCCAAGCCAATAGCCATTAACCCGATGGAATTCAGGGCCCTTGCTTCACCCGGTCAGCGTATCGGGTCTGCGCGGCCTTTGCTTTCTACCCCGCGTTTTGCCTTAACGCAACAAGAATATGCCCGCCGGGTGACCCGCATCAGGGAACAGATCGTTGAAGGAGAGACTTATCAGGTCAATTTCACCTTCGATGCTTGGGTTCGTTCGACTTTGTCATCTACCGAGTTATACCTGAAGCTGCGTGACGGACAACGCACTCCCTACTGTGCGCTCCTATGTACCGGATCGCGCGATCTGCTCTCGTTTTCACCGGAATTGTTTTTCCGGAAAACGGGCCGACTCGTGGAGGTTAAACCCATGAAAGGGACTGCTCCCCGCGGACGATCCGTAGAGGAGGATGAAAGGTTGGCGGTTGCTTTGTCTGCGGATCCCAAGAACCGGGCGGAAAATGTGATGATTGTTGATTTGCTTCGGAATGATTTAGGCCGTGTTTGTGAACCCGGTAGTATTGATACGGTCAAACTTTTCGAGATTGAACAACACCCTTCCTTGTTCCAGATGACCTCTACCGTACGAGGCCGGCTCCGTCCGGAATGTGGTTTTTCCGCCCTGATCAAAAACCTTTTTCCTTGCGGATCGGTTACCGGTGCCCCTAAAATCCGGACCATGGAGATTATTCATGCTCTGGAGAAGGGGTTGCGTGGGGTTTATTGCGGGGCCATCGGATACCTGTCACCGCAGGGTAAAGCGGTTTTCAATGTCCCTATCCGTACTCTCCAGCGTTCAAAGGGAAAACGAACGTGGCAATATCGCATCGGCAGCGGGGTGGTTTGGGATTCGGATGCGGACAGTGAGTGGAAGGAATGTTTGCTCAAAGCCCGTTTTCTGGCACAGGATAAAGAACGTGATTTTGAACTTTTTGAATCCCTACTGTTTAAAAATGGGAATTTCCTTTATCTGAAAGAACATACGGCACGACTAAGTGTTTCCGCAGAACGGCTCGGTTTTGCCTTTGATGCAAAGGAATATGGGCGGGTTTTAAAGAAGATACGGCAACGAATCAAGAGAAAGACCTCTTTCAAGATACGTCTAAGACTGAATCAACAGGGTCTTTTTCAATTTGATGCGGATTCTCTTGTTACGCCCGTTGAACCGTTTTCCGATAAGCTGATGTTGTCTGAAAAAAGGGTAGATCCGGACAATCTTTTTTTGTATCACAAGACCACTCGACGTGAATGGTATGAGGAAGCCATGCGTCTTTTCCGTGCCCATTGCTGCTATGACATGCTTTTTCTGAACATGCACGGCGAGGTAACGGAAGGAGCACGCAACAACATTTTCATTCAACAGGGCAACAGGCTGTTCACTCCGCCGCTTTGCTGCGGTCTTTTACCCGGGATATTACGCGGCCGTTTGTTGAGGTCCGGAAAATGCCGGGAGAAAATTCTGACCCTTCAGGATGTCCGAAACGCACAAGCGGTCTACATGGGTAATTCGGTTCGCGGGTTGGTGCGGGTGAGGCCGGATTTCTGAAACGGGATTATTTCAAGCGACCAGATTGATGAGTTCACCCATCATTCGATCTTGGGTTTTGATGACCGCTGCATTGGCGCTATAAGTTTTTTTATTGACGATCATCTCTTTGCTTTCCTCGGCCAAATCCGTGTTGGAATATCCGGTTGGACTCGTGTTCGGTGTCTTTCGGATGTCCGCTACCGATACGCCGGATGGACTCATTTCCTTCTGGATGACCTTGCTTTCGGAAAAACCATCGGTATTGATGTTGGCCACATCGTGCGCCACCACGTTTTGTCGGGTTTGGGTGACCTGAAGAGCTGAAACAGAAGCGGCGAAAGAGGTGTTCATATTGATAATGTATAATTATTCGGCCGAAAATGCAATGAATCGACCATGTCCGGTTCTTATTACGCCTGCAGCGGCATAAGACTCTTTACACGGGAGAGAATCTCCTCAAGGGAGAGATTTTTCAGGCGGGGTGCGCATACGCTCTCGAATTTCCCCGGGGCCACGCAGATCCATTGACGGCTTTCCGCGTTTTCAAACAAGCCGACAGTAGGTCGGCCCAACATGATACCCAGCTGGTAGACGAGATTGTTCAGGGCGATGATGAGGCTGCATTTATTGATAAAGGCGGTAGCAAAGGAAATTTTGTCCTCCGGAATGGGGACAATGGCCCGGTTGAGAAAGGAGAAACTTTTCATCTGCTCACGGTCCTGTTCACGGGAATAGAACAGGATGATTTCCGCCCGATCCTCGGCAACCAGGGTGTCGATGAGTCCTTTCAACAGTTCCGGTGGAAACCCTTTGTCGTACACGGAGGGGGAGACATCAATGCCGATGAGCGGCCGGTCTATGCGAAGGCCGAATTGAATCAAGAGCGCTTCCACGTCTTTTTCCGAGGAACGGGCGATGTTCCAGCGAAGCCGGGCGGAACCCACCTTTACCCCTAAAGTACGCAGGAGAGATTCGTAACGGTCGCCTTCGTATTCCGTTTCCTTGCGGGGCCGGACGGCCAGATTCACAAAAGGTGCGGCATCACTACCCGTAAAGGCGACGCGGAGCGGAGCGCCCGAATTGGCCATGAGAAAGAAATGGAGCGGATGTTCGTCCCGGTTGAACAGAAAACAGGCGTCATAACGGCGTCCTTTGAGCGAATAAATCAGTTCGCGGAAAGCCGGATGATGATAGAAAAATTCCCGGCGATTATAGATGAGTCCGCCGTCGATGAAAGGATTGCTTTTGATGATGTCCTTGTTTGCATTTTCGGCAATGACTTCCACGATCATGTCCGGATGGTGCTGTTTGAGCGCGATCACGCTCTTTTGAGTCAGGACCAAATCATAGGGTTTTTCCGGAAGGATGAGCAGAACTTTCCGGAAACTGCCGATACTGGCATTAAAATGCTGGGTAATGCGCAGTTTGTCGGCTTTGGAAAGCCATTTCAGAGCCCGAATCTGCCCGTTCTTAGTCAGGAAATTCAGCCAGAAATATTTGAGACCGACCGCGATCTTTCGTCTGGAACCTATCATTTGTTAACCGGGGAAACAGGATAAAACCGTGTTGCAATGGTTGTTAATATGCAACATTGGCAGCGGAAAGGGCAAGGAGAAAGCGGGGATAAAATGGTCATGACTCTTCCTTGTCCAGAAGGGAGAAAAAGAAGGCGCAGAAGACCAATCGGGCCTGCATTTTTCTTTCAAGGGCATCCATGGCCGTCCGTGCTTTTTCAAAAGCGCGAAGGAAATAACCTTTCGGCAGTCGGCCGGTCAGACTTAAAAGGCGGCGCTCCACAGCGTCCCCTGTTTCGCCGGTCCCGGTGACCCGGTTCCGTTGTTCCGCTTCCCGCAGGAAAAGGAGAAAGAAACGGAGCCGCTTAACATTATCCGGAAAGGAATAGGACGAATACGCTTCGGACAGGGCCAGCGCTTCCTGCGTCCCTGGTGAAAGGCACCATTCCAGCATATCGAGCGCTTCTTCCAGGAGGGGGAGATTTTCGGGATCGAGCAAGGAGAGCGCTTCCCGTACCGACCCGTCCGAAAAAGCGGATGCAAGCCGCAAGGAAAGGCCGCCGGTTCGGGGCAGTGATTCCAGATAGGACAAGAGATCCGCTTCCTGCAACGGCTGAAACTTGACTATCTGGCAGCGTGAACGGAGGGTGGGCAACAGCCGCTGAGGGCGGCTGCTCACGAGCAAAAACTTGGCATAAGTAGGCGGTTCCTCCAGGGTCTTGAGAAGGGCATTGGCAGCTTCACTGTTCATCCGATCCGCTTCGGCCACCAGAAAAACCTTGAAAGGCGACTCTGAGGGCGGCATGGACACCTCTTCCAGCAGGTCCCGCACTATACTGATGGTGATTTCCCGGTTTTTATCCTTGAAATCGGACATCATCCTCGGCGGGCGGAGCGGATCGCGGACCAGCTCCCCTGCGCTCTCGGAAAGGTATTTCAGAAACAGGTCCCGGTAGGTGACTTTTTCCCCTTCGGCCTGCCGGGCGGTTTCGCGCAGCTGAAGTTCTTTGGCCGTGTCCTGGAAACTTTTTTCGCTGAGGAAAGGAAAAACGACGCGGAAGTCGGGATGATTGTAGTGGAGCAGTTTCCGGCAGGAAAGACAGGTACGACAAGGCCGGTTGTCCGGGGCGCGACAGAGCAGGGAAAGCGCGGTTTCCACGGCCGCTGCGGTTTTACCGCTGCCGTCCGGCCCGGTGAACAGGCAGGCATGGTGCAGTTTACCGGAAGCAAGCGCCTTTTCCAGGACCGGCAGGGAAGGCGAGTTCAATGTCAAGCCGTTGATGTTCATGATATTACTCCGTTGACAGCCAGGAGAGGGGATTCAGGATTTTTCGCTCCTGACGCAGCTCGAAATGAATTTGGGGTGTGTCTGAGACCTCGGTCTCACCGGCGGTTCCGACCGGATCATTTTGTCGGAGGGTCTCCCCTTTTCGGACCCCGACAGAAGCGAGATTACCATACAACGAATAGTAGCCGCTGATATGCGAGACAATGAGGAATCGGCCGAAGCCGGGCAGATGGCCCGTGTAAACTACCTCACCTGCGGCCACGGCGCGAACCTTTTCTCCCTTGCCGGCCGAGATGTCGATGCCGTTGTTCAGGGTCTTTGTGCCGTATTCAGGATGGACGATGGTACCGAATTTCTTGAGAATACGTCCTTTGACCGGCCAGGGCAGATCTCCCTTATCCCTGGAAAAAAGATCCGGCCCCTCGGTTTCCCGGCGATCCTTTTTCTTGGCCTTGCGCGCCTTTTCCAGGGCAGCGATGATTTCATTGATTTGTGCCTGCCGTTTTTCCAGTTCAGCCACGAGTTTCTGAAGACCGGACTTCTCCTTTTTCACTTTGCTCAGAATGTGTTTGCGATCCTGTTTCTGGTCCTCGAACCGTTTTTGTTCCCGCTTCTTTTCCTCGGCGATGTTCTTAACATCGGCCAGTCGGATTTCCAGATCCGTTTTTTTATCCTCGATACGGCGCTGTTGTGCGAAGATGTTGCTGATGAGCCGGTGGTCATTGTCCGTGATGGCCTTGTAAAAGGCGCTGCGATGCAGGAGGTTGGAGAGGGAGCCGGAACTTAACAACACGTCGAGTCCCCGATACCGGCCCTTCATATATATCCAGCGGACCCGTTCCCTGAGAAAGGCCTTTCGCCGACGCAGTTCCCGCAAGGTGTGGGTCAGGTCGCCCGAAATACTGTCCACATCCGTCTTGAGCACGCTTTCCATGTCGGAAAGCTTGCGGACATACCGTTGTGTCAGGGAGAGGTTCTTGTCCACGCTTTTGAGCTGTGTGATGACATCCGTTTCTTGGTTCTCCAGCCGTTTGACATGCTGCCGGCTCTCTTCCAGCTCCTGCTTGACCTGATCAAGTTCCCGGCGGTGTTCTTCGATGGATGCGCCCTCATGGTCTGCGGCCAGCAGGGGCAGTGCGGTCAGAAAAAGGAAACAGGCGAGCCGACAGAGGCCCATGATCATCCTTTCCGGCGGATGCGGACCGATTTGACGCTGGCCAGAAATCCGATGAGTGCGCCGGCGGCCGAGAGAAAGAAGAAAACCTTTCCAAAGAGCAGAAGATCCGGCAGAAAACGGCGGGCAAAGAAAACGGCGGTCAACAGCAGGAGATAGGACAATGCACCGCCGAGCAAACCTTTCAGAAAACCTTCGATTAGGAAGGGAATGCGGATAAGGCTGTTTGAGGCGCCGATGAGGGTAAGCACCTCCACGAAATCATGCCGCGTCATGAAGGTTATCCGGATGGTTGAGGCGACCATGAAAAAGACGGCGCAGGAGAGAATGAGGATGGAAATCAGGGAGAGCGTGGCAAAGAGATTGCGCGTCCGGTGGAGGCGAGGGGCCCAGTCTTGGACCGAGCTGACCTCTGAGACAAAGGGAATACGCTTCAGGTTTTCGCGGATGGTTTCGAGTTTTTCGGGTGAGCGAAAGTTCCGGTCGATATGGACGATGAAGGAAGCGGGCAGAGGATTGCCCTCCACGGCTTTCAGGATGTCCTCTCCCACCTCTTTTTTAAAAATCTCGTAAGCCTGTTTTTTGGAAATATATTCCGTGCCCAACACCCCTTCTGTGGAGAGGATTTCCCGGTTCAGAATCTCCGTGTCCGCGCTCTCGTCCTCCAAAAAAGCCTCAAAAGTGATTCGTTGTGCCGCGGATTCGATAAGACGATCCAGATTCAACAGGGCCACCAGAAAGCAGCCGACAAAAAAGAGGGAGAGCGCGATATTGCCGATCACGGCAAAGGTCATGAACTTATTGTGGAAAAAGCCGCGGACCGATTCGCGCAGGAGGTAGAGTAACTTGGAAATCATTTCGGTCCTTCAAGCAGACGAAGCAGGGAATCCGCGCTTTCTTTGTCGGGCGAACGGTGTGGGATGGTTTTCAGAAGTCGCCGGGCGTTTTCCCGGTTTCCCTGCTCGATTTCGAATTTGGCGTTTTCGATTTTCGCTCGGTCAGACCCGCAACCGGCTATTCCGAACAGTAAGAGGGTGCCTAATACAATCCTGCAAGATCGATGAAAAAGCGACATATTTATCAATATAATATAATCACTCCTTTTCACTCCAGCCGATGACCTCCCGGTTTTTAACGACAACGGCAATGGGATTCTCCTTCCGATAAAAGAGAATTTTTACATCCCCGTTGCCCAAGATGAAACCCTGGGTCCGCTCATAGGGTTTTTCCCAAGCGGCTTCCAATTGTTCCTCGGTCATTTTCAGGCAGATCGCGCCGTTTCGGACCGCCTTTTTTATCCGGGCAGGCCAATCTGTATGGATCTTGATACTTGCTATCCGCCGTTTTTTATCCTCATTTTCAGCATTCTCCTTGCCTAAAAAGAGCGACCCTTTCTTTTCGTCGCCCACAGGTTCAAGGGAGGACGCGGGAAGATAGCCCGATGTTCCCTCGGTGACGGTAAGAACCCGATACCACTCTTCACCGGAGGAATCGGTCGTGGTTCCTTTCAGGGTCAGTAGACTGCCGTTTTTAACGAGCAGTACGGTTTCCGAACCCGATGTCGGTTCCGCTTTCAATTCCGAGAGTGCTTTAGGAGTGAATAGGAGCGGGGTTTCGGCCGACTGAACAGACAGAAAAGAACAGAGAAAAAAAACGATAGAAAAAAAGGATTTGATACAGATCATGAGAGGCTCCTTGAAAGGGTCGGTGTGTTCTTGGGAAATATAGTTTCACCTCCGGTCAGCGGCAAGGTTGAAGTGGCCTCTTTTTCAGTTTTTCCTGTGAAAACAGCCATTTTACCAGGGGAAAAGTTTTTTTGTGCAAAAAGACAAGAAAAAAGTGAAATATCCGAAAAAAAAGAGAAGAAATATTCTTGACTTTAATTGGGTCACATTTTACTTTTAACTTTACCAAATCTTGTGGTGTTGAAAATAAAATATACAATCAATTGCATTTTTAAGAGGAGATGAAGAGGGATGTCAGTTAACGAAATTACCGAAGAAATCGTCATGAAACAGAAGCGAACGGAGAAAAAGGATGACAAGCGTCTCGGACTGCGGTTTGACCGCTTTTTTACAGAGGAAAACATCCATCCTTACGACAAAATAGAATGGGAACACCGTCATGCGAAGATTGCGAACGATAAAGGTGAGGTGATCTTCGAACAGAAAGAGGTGGAAATGCCCCGCGCTTGGTCGCAGATGGCGACGGATGTGGTGGTTTCCAAGTATTTTCACGGAAAAATAGGCACCCCTGAGCGGGAAACCGGTCTGAAACAGCTTATCGATCGGGTGGTTAATACCATTACCGCCTGGGGAAAAAAAGACGGCTATTTCGGTTCCCCGGAAGATGCGGTTATTTATTCGGATGAGCTGACCCATATCCTGGTCAATCAATACGCCTCCTTCAATAGTCCGGTTTGGTTCAATGTCGGAGTGGAGGATACTCCTCAGTGCAGCGCCTGTTTTATCAATTCTGTTGAGGATTCCATGGAATCCATCCTGGGACTGGCCAAGACCGAAGGAATGCTGTTCAAGCACGGCTCCGGCACGGGAACCAATTTCTCCTCCCTGCGTTCTTCCAAAGAGAACGTCAAAGGTGGCGGCATTGCGTCGGGTCCGGTCTCTTTCATGAAGGGCTTTGATGCTTTTGCGGGTGTTATTAAGTCAGGCGGTAAGACGCGACGTGCCGCCAAGATGGTCATTCTGGATGTGGAACATCCGGATATCGAGGAATTTATCCTCTGTAAATGGAACGAAGAAAAGAAAGCGCATGTACTCATCGACAACGGCTATGACGGCGGCATGGGCGGCGAAGCCTATGGCTCCATCTTTTTCCAGAATTCCAACAACTCCGTGCGGGTGAACAATCAGTTTATGAAAGCCGTGGTAAAGGACAAGAAATGGGTGACGCGTGCGGTCACGAACAACCGGGTGGTGGATACCTACCGGGCGCGCGATCTGATGAGGAAAATCTCGGAAGCGGCCCATGCATGCGGTGATCCGGGACTCCAGTTCGACACCACGGTGAACGAATGGCATACTTGCCGCAAGACCACACGCATCAATGCCAGCAACCCCTGTTCGGAATTCATGTTTATAGATAATTCGGCCTGCAATCTCTCCTCTCTGAATCTGATGAAATTTATTGATGAAGAAGACAATTTTATGGTCAATGAATTTTGTCATGCCATTAACGTGCTGGTCACGGCCATGGATATTGTGGTAGACAGAAGTTCCTATCCCACGGATAAAATCAAGGCCAATAGCATGGACTACCGTCCTCTGGGGTTGGGCTATGCCAATTTGGGTGCGCTTCTCATGTCCCGTGGTTTTCCCTATGATTCGGATGAAGGCCGCGCTTATGCTGCTGCCATTACCGCACTCATGACCGGCCAGGCATACAAGATGTCTGCGCTTATTTCCCGTGCCCTCGGTGCTTTCAAGCATTTTGAGGCCAACAAGGAGTCCGTGCTCCAAGTGATCCAGATGCACCGCTATCACCTGACAAAAATTGAAGCGTCTTATGTGCCGGATTCCATTTATTCAACCCTCCAGAAGGTGTGGAACGAGGCCAACCATGTGGGCTTTGAATATGGGTACCGCAATGCGCAGGTGTCTGTTTTGGCACCGACCGGCACTATCGGATTCATGATGGATTGCGATACTACGGGCATTGAACCCGATATCTCCCTTATCAAATACAAGAAGCTGGTCGGCGGTGGGGTGCTTAAAATCATCAATCGTTCCGTAGCGCGCGCACTCAAGAATCTCGGTCACTCTGCGGATGAAGTGCAGGACATCCTCCGTTACCTGGAGGAGAACGAGAAAATCGAGGGAGCGCCGCATTTGAATCAGGAATATCTCCAGATTTTTGATTGTGCCTTTAAACCCAAGAGCGGGGTGCGCAGTATCCATTACATGGGTCATATCCGGATGATGGCTGCGGTCCAGCCCTTTATTTCCGGTGCCATCAGCAAGACGGTCAACATGCCGGCAGAAGCGACACCGGAAGAGGTAATGGAGACCTTTATCGAAGCATGGCAGCTCGGACTGAAGTCAATTACCATCTACCGTGACGGTTCCAAACGGACGCAGCCTCTTACCACCTCGCTTGATTCGGACAAGAAAGAAGTGGTTAAAGGAAGCGGAGCCACCTCAAGTACGGCGGTTCGCACCGCCAAGCCTTACCGCAGAAGACTGCCGGCCGAGCGTCCTTCCATTACCCATAAATTTTCCATTGCAGGACATGAGGGATATATTACGGTCGGCATGTATGATGACGGTACGCCGGGTGAAATTTTTGTTCGCATGGCCAAGGAAGGCTCCGTGGTTTCCGGTCTGGTGGATGCGTTTGCCACCGGTACATCCATCATGCTCCAATACGGGGTACCGCTGGATGTGTTGGTCAACAAGTTCAGCCACACCCGTTTCGAACCTTCCGGTTTTACGAACAACCAGAAAATTCCCATTGCTAAATCCATTCTGGATTATATCTTCCGCTGGCTCTCTCTCAAATTCATTACCAAAGAAGACATGCCGATTATCAAGAACGGGGTCACTCAGGAGATCGAAGAGAGCCAGGAGATCAAGAAAGTGCTTCTAAAAAAGGAAGAAAAGGTTGAGAAGGGCAAGGCTGAAGTCAAAGGAGATTCTCTTTATCAGGCCGAAATCGATGCGCCCCCTTGTCCGGATTGCGGTTCCATCATGATTCGCAATGGTGCCTGTCATAAGTGCATTAATTGCGGTGCGACTAACGGTTGTTCGTAAACGATAGAATGGGGGTGGATTATATTCACCCCCTTTTTTCCCTTCCCGGCAATCTTTTCACCCCTTTCATCCGGATTTTGCTTTTTTAACCGCTTTAAATCCTCCGGCCCCTTATTTGCTCTAATCAAATTATTATATGGATAATTTTCGAATAGTGGAAAGCCGTTTATTTCAAAGCACCAAGCGGTTGGCCGTCAAAAAAAGCCTGGATGCCTCCATGTTGCGCAGTAAGGCGATTTCCCATAATCTGGCTAATGTTGATATTCAAGGATATCAGCGCAAGGAGATTGTTTTCGAAGAAAAGCTTCACGATGCTTTGCAGCGTCGCACGAAAGGGAAACGGACGGATGATCATCATATCGAGATTAGCAAAAAAGCAACCCTAAGAAAACTGAAGCCCGAAATCGATCAGCCTTACGATCGGACAATGAATAGCGGCATCAATAATGTAGATGTGGATATTGAAAATTCCAAGATGGCGGAAAATCAAATCCTCTATAATTACGGAGTGAAATTTGCCAGCTATGAAGGGATTAAATCCGCTATTCGCGGCAAAATGTAAGAAAATCCCTATTCATCGCCGACATTATTCTTCAAATTCTTCTTCGCTAACCGGGACCGGAGGTACTTCATTGCCGGCTTTGGTGCGCGTCTTTTCATATTCGTCGAGAATGGAATCTTCGAGCAGTTTACGCATATCGTTATTAATGGGGTGCGCGATATCCTGATGGGTGCCGTCTTTGCGTTTACGGCTCGGCATGGAGACGAAATAACCTTTGACACCGGCAATCACTTTCAGGCCGCGGACGACAAAGGCGTTATCAAAGGTGACGCTGGCAAAGGCCTTGAGCTTCTCCTCATTTCGCAGGGTGACTTTGACTTCCGTGATTTCCATGGATTCCTCCTGTTGGTGGTGATGATGAAGAATGGGTATTGCCTTGTGTCTGGGTTATAAAGGATGTGAAGCCTTTTTTCTTAAAATAGGTTGCCGCCGTATCGGCGTTGGACATGCTTTCAAAAAGAGCAAAAACCGTGGAACCGCTGCCGGACATGAGGACCCCGACCGGTGAAAATAATTCAAAGGTATCCCGAATGGAGCGAATGATCGGATGTTGTTTGAACACGGCATCCTCAAAGTCGTTGTGAAGAAATTCTTTTAAACCCAATCGTCTTTTTAGCAAGGCATTATAGCTATCGTATAAATTAATTATATTTCGCCGTTGCGTCAAGTTTCTTTTAAGGCTTTGATAGGCCAAAGGAGTGGAAACGTGAATACCGGGGTTCACTAAAGTAAGGGCCATCTTGGGAAAAGGAAGAAGCGGGGTCAATCTTTCGCCCCGGCCGCGGCCCAGTTGAGTGCCTCCGACGTAGCAATAGGGAACATCTGAGCCGAGTGCACGGAGAATGCGAGTGATTCTTTTTGGGTCAGGGGAGATTTTCCAGAAAGAGAGAAGTCCTCGGACCACAGCGGCGGCATTGGTACTGCCGCCGGCCAGTCCGCCTCCCATGGGAATTCTTTTTTCAATGAAGATTCGGACATTATCCGAGATGTGAAAGGCTTTCTTAACGGCCAGCGCGGCTTGATAGGCAAGATTAGCCGGCCCTGAAGGGACTTTCTTCGAATCCGTTTCAACGATAAGTTCAGGATGTTTGACAAGATGGATTTTATCGGATAGATTAACGGAAGTAAAAATCGTTTCAAGATTGTGAAAGCCGTCCTTGCGCCGGTTCTTGACATACAGAGCAAGATTGATCTTAGCGTATGAGCGGATAAACATGATGATATTTCTAAATATAGCTTATTTATTACGCGGGTGGAAGGTGTGGTGCACGTCTTTCAGGTAGTCTTTGTTGACATGGGTATAAATCTGGGTAGTCGAAATATCGGCGTGGCCCAGCATCTCTTGCACGGCACGCAGATCCGCCCCGCCCTTGAGCAAATGGGTGGCAAAGGAGTGGCGGAAGGTGTGGGGACTGACATGTCCCTCAATGCCCGCTTTTCTGGCATAACCGGTCACGATTTTCCAAAGCCCCATACGGCTCATCTTTTTTCCCCGCCGGTTCAGGATAATGATATCCTGTGACTCTTTTCCCAACAGCACGGGACGTTCTTCCTTCAGGTAGCGCCTTATCCATTCCAGTGATTTCTCGCCGAGGGGAACAACCCGCTCTTTGCTGCCCTTGCCGAAAACAGTGACAAAACCGCCCTCTATATGGAGATCACTTAATTTAAGGTTGATCAGTTCGGAAATGCGAAGCCCGCAGGCATAGAGGAATTCGAGAATGGCACGATCCCGTAATCCTCTCTTTTCTCCGGCGACCGGGGTGTTGAGTGCTTTGTCCATATCATAATGACTCAGCACGGAGGGAAGCCGTCTTTCGGTTTTGGGTCTTTCCAGGTGAAGGGTGGGATCAAGGCGGAGGCGATTTTCGCGCAGCAGGAATTTATAAAGACCGCGCACGGCGGAGAGTTTACGGGCAATGCTTCTGGGTGAGAGACCCCCGGTCGAGAGGTGACGGGTAAAGGCCGACAGGGTTTCCGCGTTCGCGTGGATTGGGCTATCGTTACGGTGTTTCAGGAAATCAGTGAAATCATCCAGATCCCGGCCGTAAGAGAGAATGGAATTACGGGCCAGCCCTTTTTCAATGATCAGATGATCGAGGTAATCGTGGATTTCAATGAAAGCGGCATCTTTTTTTTCGAGGGGTTCCATTTTGATCTAAAAATAGGCGCCCTTGGCCGCATAAGTCAATGAAAGCGGGGTCTATTTAGCGCATACGTCGTACAGATCCGTGCGACGATGACGAAGGAGGGGTAGATGGCTGCGGACGGTTTTAAGTACCGCCAAATCAAGATCGAAAAAGACAAGGCTCTCTTTTTCACCCGCTTCGACGAGAATCCGTCCAAAAGGATCCGCTGCCAGGGAATGGCCGAAGGCCGGGTAATCGGGTGCCTTGGCCCGGGCCGGTGAAGCGGCCATTATAAAAATCTGATTATCAATGGCGCGGGTACGCAGGAGCGTGTGCCAGTGGGCCATACCGGTTTCAATGGAAAAAGCGGCGGGAATGACCACGCCAACCACCTTTTTCTTCAACATCAGCCTGAATAACTCCGGAAAACGGAGATCATAACAGAGACACAGGCCTATAGGACCGATAGGGGTTTTGAATACCGTCACTTGATTGCCTGCGGATAAAACGCGCGATTCCTTTATTTTTACTGTTTTTAGGGAAACATCGAAAAGATGCATCTTTCGGTGCAAGGCAATCAATTTTCCTTTAGGATTAAAAACCGGAGAAGAATTGAAAAACCGGCTGCCCGATTTTTCAGGGACGGATCCACCGACCAGAAAGATCCGGTATTCCGCTGCCAGGGCAGAGAGGAAACGGCTGCTCATTCCGGCGGGGATGGGCTCCGCATAGGCGCGAAAGCGGTCGGTATCATAAGGGCAGTTGAACATCTCCGGAAGTACCGCTAATTTGGCTCCCTTCGCGGCAGCTTGGGCAACAACACAACGTGCTTTTTCCAGATTGGCGAATTTGTCGTGAACGACGGCGGTTTGGCACAGTGCGATACGAAAAAGGGTC
>Ga0156536_1012_pt2 | contig 15326 bp, 14 predicted proteins | sample RifOxyB2_FD_111931 | JGI IMG/M metagenome (GOLD analysis project Ga0156536, IMG submission 111931) | Elusimicrobia bacterium RIFOXYB2_FULL_49_7 | reverse complement strand
CCCCCGAAAAATCCATAAAATTCATAAAACCTACCGGAAAATCTTCCTTATTTTGCCAACACCATTTTTAGCGTCTTTTGATAGTTTCGTGTTTTCATTTGATACAAATACACACCATTTGGGCAAAGATTTCCATTTTCATCTTTTGCATCCCAATTTATTTGCATGTAGCCAGGAGCGGGGTTATTAAATGCGATTTTCTTTACCACCTTTCCATTGAGCTGCATAATTCTAATCTCTATTTTATTTGTTTTCTTTTCGGGAATAGTAATTTTTATCGTAGTGCTTGGATTAAATGGGTTAGGACTGTTTTGAAATAGCGAATAATCTAATGAAAGATCGCTTTGGGATAATTTCAAATAATTTTGCTCATCGCCAATATAATAAAAACTATAATAAGGACTAAAGCCCGTATTGTACCCGTTCGCATCAAAAGCTGCTATACGCCAATGGAAAAAGCAACCCATTGGAAAAGGCGTTGCGCCTATTAGATCGCTAAATAGCATCGTGGTATCTATAATAGAATCTTTTGTTTTTAACATCGCCGTTTCGGTTGTATCCACAATCTCGATAGTATACATTGTAGTAGACTCTTCTAATCCCGGATCAATGCTCACCCAAGTAAATGATGTATCATTTCTAACAAATGCATTTTGCAGTGGAGAAATCACATAAGGAGGCATTTTCGTATTATTAACTAAGATATTCCAAGTATATTCTCCATAACCATCATTATCATAGAGAATTAATCCAACTATATGATTCCCCTGAGAGTCATAATTTGTCTCATATTTAAAAGTCGCAGATGTACTTACCCTCTGCTCGTCACATCGCCACAAATAGTGTATCTCCCCATTATTCGGACCTATGGGTATTGCAGCAAACAATAAGGAGTCGATTTCTGCTATCGTTGTATCGCCGGTTGGAAGCAACAATGCGAACTCTATTCTTTTCTCGATTACCTTAATTACCATTTCTTGTCTTGCAGTATCACTATCAGCATCAACAGCAATTAAAGCGATTTGATTTTCGCCGACATTTTCTAACTGCGGTATCCAATAAACTACCGTGTCTACAATTATTATATTATCAGGTCCATTTTGCAACTGCAACGATATCGGTCGTCTCGCATTACTATCCAAAGCAATCGCATATTCATAAGCTATTCCACAAAAAGCAATGATATCTGGACTAGAAATGATTTCGATTTGTTTTGGTAAAGAATTTATAATAACTTCATCAATATCACCATAAAATTGCCAAGCAGCAGACCCCCAAGTATCTCCACCAATTAACGTATTAAACTCACCGTCGATAACCAATGAATCAATCTCGCACTGAGCCACTTCGACGTTATCTACAAATAGTCTTTTGACACCACGATCATATGACACTCCAACCATAAACCATTTGTTTAATAAAGTGTCAGACAAGGGAACTTTTAAGTTATTCATTCCACCTAAAATATCACCATTAGTAAAGAATGAAATAGTCTTCTCATGCCCAACACCAATTGCAATTGAGATTGCCCAAACATCTTTTTCCCCTAAATGAATAACTGGAAAAGATTTGGTAGAATTATATTCTGGAATTTGAATAATCGCTTTTATCTCAAAACCGCTTACTCTTTTTAACTTACCCATTTCTGGCAAGATTGCCATTTCACCATAGTCATTAAAAGATATGGCTTTCCCATAGAGTCCTTCTTTACGTTCAACCCCGGCGGTTAACATTCCATCATACTGATTCTCACCAGAATCATAGATAGTATCTCCATTTAACTCATTAAAACACCAGTGCGCGACTGTATTACTTCCACTCTTAAAACAGGCGTTCTGTCCAGAGCAAAAACAGGACAGGGATAATACCCAAAGAAAAATAATGAAAGCACTTCTCATAAACTACCTCACAATGAATAATTTTCTATAGTATCGAACATTTTTCCCATGTATTTTAATTAAATATACCCCGCTTGGCATATGTAAAATTTCTCTAATACCTATTTGATTATCACCCCGGACAAGTTTTTTTGTAAAAAGCGTCGAAACAAGTTCACCCTTAAGATTGACAATTTCAGCGCTATAATCACCAGTCCGAGCGATAGATACCCTAAGAGAAAATGCTTTACTGCACGGATTCGGCCATATATCAAATCCATATTTTGCAGCCGAAACTTTATTTGCTTCTATTTTGCTATTATTAGAAATATAGAAAAAGGATATCGGCGACCAATCAGAGCTATCAATCTGAGACTCAACCCTCATTCTCCAAAAAAGGGGTGTTAGTATTGGTAAAACTCTATCATCATCTATCTCTGCTAATGTAATTGCAGTATCATCATATTGCAATCCATATTCTATAAATGAAGTAAAATTGGGGTTTTCCGAAACCTGCATCTTAAACAAATAGCCTATTAATTTGTTTTCGTTTCTCCACCTAAGAGCAGTAGCATAGTCTATTTCTGCTCCATCTTCAGGAAAAAGAAGAACAGGAGCAGAAGATTCTGTATATGTAGATACTTTCACTTCATCAATATAACCATTTAAATTCCACACTGATGAGTGCCAAGTATCACCACCAATATAGGTTTCATAATTAAGAGCAAAATCAATCGGAGAAACGGTTCCTGTTTGAACTAAACTATCGTTTATATATAGTCGTATTTGCCCAAGGAGATAGACGACACCAACCTTTTGCCAATTACCAAAAAAAGAATCGCTAAGATTATACTTTACCATTTCAACGCCAAACTGGCGATTATTTGCGAGAACACCTAAGACTTTTTGATGATCCAAACCAACAGAAAGAGTAAAAGAAAAATCATCCTCTCTTCCGATGTGAAAGATTGGATTTGTGATGTTAGAATTATAGGACGGGATATTAATTATTGCTTCTATTCTAAAACCTTCTGAATTCTCAAGTTCAATCAACTTTGGTAATATTGCATAAGATTCTGACGATGAAGCATATATTGAACGTCCATATTTACCTATGCGCCTTTCAACACCACTTAAAAGCTGACCATTATATCCATTCTCACTAGAATCATACACAAGCATTCCAGACAATTCATTAAATCTCCATAATCCAATAGTGCGAGAATCCACGTCAAACGCATTTATTATAGAATCAAGAAATCGAGTGCTACCACTCACCGCAATTTCCTTTACCAACCCGTCAAAACCATGAACTACAGTGCCCGATGCTTCTTTTCCGACATAGCAAAGTCCATTATTCAGATGCAAATCTCCGGCATAAAAAGAACCCCCGGTCCGGTTACCATCAATATAGACGGTTAAAGACTCCCCATTGTATTGAGCACCGATATCATACCATTGGCCTAAATTCATGGCCAAATTGGAACGACAAACGACTGGGGAAACCGAGCCGGTACGTCCCAAGGCAAATTCCAGAAAACATTGACCGCCATGCTGCACTAATCTCAATTGATAACCATAACTCTCACTTATTGCCGTAGAAATGTATCCAACCAAAGCCGAGAGAGTATCAGTCCCCTCCGCAATAGGGTAATTGCTGATTTTAATTTCAGCTTGTAATGTAAGTGTGCCGATGGTTAAATAAGGATCGATGGCAGGAAAGACAGCGTAACTGCTTGATGTACCATTAAATCTAACAGCGCTCTCTTCATAAATTGTTCCGTAGAGTGTACCGCTGAGATAATGGCCAGAAAGATCATTGATGTAGGCTGAAGAGGTATTAAAATCCCAATAAGCAACTGTATTGGCGTCTAAATCAAAGGCTAAAGCAGGTAGTTGCGCGTGAATAGCGAAAAAGATGGATAAAAAGACCATTTTTTTCATACTTCATCCCTTTTATAAAATAAGACCTCAGATAATGCAAACATATCCATAATGTATCATTCCACTTTCAGAAAAAAAGGCTCTGGCTCGGACTTGATACGAAATTCGTCGATAAACCCTTCCATAAAATAGGGCTGGCCGGATAACTCGACTTTTCCAATGAATAAAGATTCCGCGATGGTTTTCATCGCTCCTTTTTCGGTGCGAATAAGCTGCTGAATGGAATCCTGTAGGTATAACCGGTAAAAATCATGCCCATAAGAAATCACCACATGACTCCATCGAGTGGTTAGGAATTGGGCGGCACAGGAAACAGTTATAACGCTTTCATCAAGAAAGGTTATTTTAGAAACGATACTGTCATTATAATAATAAACCTGAAAAGGGCCTCCCTTGGACTCGACCATACCCTGATAGATTCCGGCCGGCCAATAAGTGGCTGGTTTGACCCAGAAATCGACCATCAGCGAAGAATCCTGATAAGGTAGCGTAGCCGTGGAAAATGCGTATTCTCCGGAAGAGAAGGACAAAGAATTCCCAAACTTCCCTTTTTGTACGCGCTGTGCGGTATTTAAATACCCTCCGCGATTCTCTCCGGACAAGTCAATAAGGGAGTCTCCCTCATTTTCATCGAAATGATACAATAAGAGCGTGGTCGAATCCGTTTGGGCCGGGCGAATCGTTTTGACGAACAGCACTTCCTGATTGGAAGGACTGCTCACTACCTTGCCAGAAAAAGCGCGGACACGATATCCGTATAAGGAATAGGATTGAAGAGCAGTGTCCAGATAAGTAATTGTTCCGGGAGCCAAACAGGCGATTTCCTCAAAAACCTTCCCCTCCCCAACACTTCGTTCGAGACAGATACTATCGGTTGACATCTGGCTCACAGTAACTTTTATCGTATCCCAAATAACACGAATATTCTTTGCATCGACAAAAAGAAGTTTCAGATTATTCGGTGGAATTTGCGGTGTTATGGAATCCAAGATAGCGTTTTGTGCCACATTAAGCGTATCATACACCCGTAAGGAATAATAATAAGTTGTATCAAGTCCGAGCGTATCCAAAAAGCAAGTGTCTGAAACAGAGTAAAAATGGCGGCAAACAAGCGAATCCTGGATAATTCCGCTGTGCAATACGTATCCATATATTCCTGATATCATTCGGTTCCACTCAATACGGACAATCTGCGGAATTTTCTGACACCGGGTGATTTTTAAACCGGTAGGAAGAGGCAGGGTAGAAGTCGATGGCATTTCCATTGGAGTGTGATAAGATGTGCGAATCTTAACAAGGTTATGGCAGTAAACCGGTTTCTCAAGTTTATCCACAATTCCAATCTTATAATAATACACCGTAAATGGCCGACAACTGCTATCAACATAAGATGAGACATTTCCTGAGAGTTCAACAAGCTCGGCCAAGTGGATGGAATCCGTTCCTTTTTGGATGAAAATCCGTTCAACTCGGTTATTGTCTATTGTCCAGGTAAGGTAAATGGACTCGGGCTGCAGGCAAATGGCCGTTAAATCACCCGGGGCTTCAAGCAATTGATACGTTGGGTTACCCGGATCGTATGGATTGTCCCGTTCATGGACACAGCTGCTAAAAATAACAATCAACAACGCCCAAGAAGAAAAGACTCGAACCAACATGAATCAATCCGTAAAAGTTCTTATTTCCGTAGCCCATCGACCGCTTGGGTATTTAACAAGATAATTATCGAACACCGTCTTCGCCTCTGCTCTTCGCTCGAGAGAAAGCAAACATTTTCCTAACCAAAAAAGGGCATCTTCCGTCCGATTGTCATCCGGAAAGCGCTCTGTAAAAACTCGGTAATATATCCGTGCCTCATCATACTGCCGCTCTTTTTCACGGAGTATTGTGGCGGCTTCATAAAGAAAATCCTGCGAATGGCTTCCGTTTATAAAGAACGAAAGGTAGCGTTGCTCATTCTGTAACATCGCCTTTTCATTGTTTTGCCCCCGATGAAGTTTGACCAATTCAATCAGCGCTTCTTCCGTAAAAACCCCTCTCGGAAAAGTCTTAACATAAGCACTAAGATCCTCAATTCCTTCCTGCGAACGACCTAATGGACCCGCTTTCAGACAGGCGCTCTTGAACCATGCGGTTTCCAGAAGAGTGCCTGTGGCGTTTGCCTTAACTTTTTCAAACCATTCAAGCGCAGGGCCATAGTCCTGCTTACCCATCAAGGACATCCCGTTATTCAGCCACTCTTCCGATTGATCGATGAAGGTTGAAACAGCGGTTACAGGCAAAGAATCGACCGCATTATTCGAAGAAACAATAGATGGTTTTACCTTTATGCCGGATAATATGGACAATCGGGACTCTAAAAGATGAAGCTGCTTTTCTCCAAGTGATCGGACTTCAAGTCGACCCTTGACTACATTCAAGACTTGGGATGCCGCGACCTGGGCAACCGCCCCGCTCTTGGGATGACGAACATTGATACTCCCTCGAAGTACGGTGACCTGAATTCCGTTATCCTGAATCCAGGTCTCAAAAACCGTTCCGGTGACCCGAACCGATAAATCGTTCATCTCTACCACAAAAGAATTAAAAGCATGAGGGGTGATCGAAAAAAGGGCTGCTCCCGTCGTCTGGCGAATCAGGACTTCGCGTTCATTGCTTCGGAGTATTCTGATATCAGCGGATAGTGATGGTAAAACACGGCTTTTATCATTGATAATAATGGAACGGCCAAGGGGTGGCCGTTCTACGGGAATCGAGTCCGTCGGTGCTGTAACGACAACAGATTGAGATATTTGCAAAACAGACGTTGGTTTATAGATAAAATACAGGCCAATAGCGATTAGCAATGTAGCCGCTAAGGCATAAGGCCAGCGGGCGGAGGGAAAAAACTGATGACGAATCATTGTTTGGGGACTTTGTGAAGTCTCCGCAAGAACCGAGGCGGCAAGGGTGTCCCATTCGGAATCGGATAAGACGGTCAGGTCGTCTTTTTCTTCAAGGACCGTATCGACACACTGATTCCATGATTCATCCGATAATATAACAGGCTTGGCGTTGGCTGAAAGCAATTGATCGACAAACAACATTTCAGAAAACAGATTCCGGCAATCAGCACATTCCGACAAATGAGCCGATATTTCTTCCGAACCCTTAATTTGGCCCTGGGTCAGGAAATCATTGAGCATTTCTTGTGTTAAATGCATTCCGGGATTTCCTTTCTTAATTTCTCCCTAATCGCATCCCGCGCTCTGGCAATGCGGGAGTTGACCGTGCCTTGCGGTACGTTTAGGGCTGCGGCTATTTCTTCAAGCCGCATGCTTCCGAAATAAAACATGACCAGCACCGTTTTGAACTCAGGCTCCAACTCCTCCACAAAACGTTTAACCAATTCCTCCTCTTGGCCCCGGATGGCAAGGCTCAAAGCACAATGTTCATCCGATGCCAGCTCTGCCATCTTATCGAGTGACTGGAGCTTGGCCTTATTCTTCTCGATATAGCGAAAACTCTCGTTCATGGTAATGCGATAAATCCAGGTGGAAAGGCGGGATTTTCCGTTGAATTTTGAAATACCCCGATAGACACGCAACAGGATTTCCTGCGACACATCTTTGACCGCTTCCCGATTACGCAGAATACGCCATGAAACATTTTCAATGAGCGAACGTTGTTGTTCGAAAAGTAATCGAAACGCTTTTTTATCGCCGGACCTTAAGCGCTTTAATAACTCTTCTTCATTTATCTGTTGGACCGGTTCATTAGAATTAGTATCCCGATTTTGCATCTTTTTATCCTTCATTTTAACAATGAGTTATCCGGACTACTTAAAATATCGATAGGCAAAGCCACACAACGATCCTGCAAAAGTCACCAATGAGATATTTCGGACCGTTAAATACATGACCGTTTTATCATGCGCATCATCGTAAGCAGAACGATTTCCTGTTACCAAATCCTCATAATTTTTATCCGCTTTCAGGTAACTGTAGTACGATAGGCCTGCCGTAACGGCAGACACAGAGAGGGCGACAAGATACAACCAAGAATATTTATCTCGTTCTTTGACCACCGGAGATTTTTCTCTGATAGGATAGAGTTTGAAATTGAACCTATTGCTTCCTGGTGCAATCACAATCGTTTCACTGTATGAAACATAACCCGGGGATGCCAGTTTCAAAGAATGATCACCCACACTGATAAAAGACTCCCATGGCGTCTTGGTACGGACTCGACCATCCAGTGTCAAAGTTATAAAGGAAGGTTCCGTGGTAATTTGAACTCGGGCAAGGATACTCTCCTCAAATACCGTTGAAATCTTAAGCAGCAGGGCACCAACGGTTCGCTCTACTCCCTCTTCAAGATGATAAGCCATCTCCTTGACAAAAGTTTTCCGGCCATCCCCGGCTTCAACCTTCAATGCTAATAAAACCTCCGTATCCCCTGTCGCCATAATACGGATAACAGCTTGCGAACGGTTGGAATAAAGCTGGGCACGATCCGAAGACGTGGTACGATCTTCCACCTTGATCCCATAAGGTGCAAACCTTTCCGCTGAAAGAGCGGCAAGCATCTTCGGCAAAGACTCCAACTCTGTAAGGCTGGTCTGATTGGAAAAATCTGCTATTAGAATATCAAAAGGATGGACAGAACAATAGAGAAAAAATAGGGTTAAAAAAAGAAGCCGAAAATTCTCCATAAAAGACTCAAAATATACAATATGCGAATGGCTTATACCAGTGAAAAAAGGGCCAGATAAAGCCAAAAGCCCCCTGCCAAGAATGGCCCAAAAGGAATTTCATGCCCCCTCAAAGCTTCGCCCCTGATTTTGCGGGATAATAGAAACAAAAGAGCCAACCAGGAGCCAATAAACAGGGTCATGATGACGGCGACCGGTCCTGCCATGGCTCCAACACCGGCCATAAGCTTGATATCGCCCCCACCCATGCCTTCTTTCTTTAGAAACCATTGTCCCAACAAGGCAATTAAATACAACCCGCCGCCGCCCAACAGAAAACCCACCAAAGCATTACTCGGCGTCATTCCTCCTGGTAAAAAGGAGAATAAAAAACCGAATACCATCATCGGATAAGTGATGACATCCGGAATAAGACGGTATCGAAAATCAATGATTGCGATAGGGATAAAAGCCAAAGCCAACAAAAGAAAAGAAAGATTTTGAACGGAAAAAATCGGCAAAAAGAAAGGTGTCATGGCCGAATGGCCACACCGTCTTCATCACTCAAACAAAAGGCAATGACATTATTGAGAAATTTGCTCGCCATATCCTTTGCCACCGTGTTACTGAGATCACCAAGACCCGCAACCACACCCGAACCCTCCGTATAAAGAAGGCACATGCGTCCTTGAAGATAATAACCGAAGGCCGCAGCACCATAAGGTCGACTTTCCCAAGTAGCGGAACCGTTATCAATGGTGCAGATAGGAACATTCCGGAAATTATGAACAACGGACATGATAGGATGCTTATCATCTAACATTCTTAATCGACTGACTCGGATAATCCGTGTTTTCTGATAAAGCCCTGCCTGCATTTGAATAAAGAAGTTACCGCTTTCAACAGGCTCCCCTTGATTATTGTCGCAATTCCAAACAAGCGCCTGCCCTTTTTTCATATAGGAGCCGGATTTCATGGGATTTTGGCTGGTCCAAGAAAAGATTTTAACCAGGATATTCAATCGGTTAAAAATACGGATATCGACCGGGGAATCACGGCTGATGGAGATGGGGATAAAGGCTTGTGGATGCGCAAAGGCAGGAAAAGGTTCTCCGAGCTCAAACCCCTGGGACGACCTGTCGTCCTTGGAAAGCGCGTTGAACGTTTCCTGTTCGCGCTCAGACAATTTTTCCGTTTCATCGAAGGACATCAAGGAATGAATAAAAATTCGTGCAACCTGATGCTGGTTGTTGATATCCCCCAACGCAACACCGGTATCGTCAATCCAGATAAAACCGCCGTTTTTAACATAATTTCTCAACATGCCCATATTTTCTTCGTTGATTTTTTCTAAACCCACAACATTGGCAATAATGATAATGGGGTTTTCCAGAAGCTGCGCTTTTCGCATAAAGATATAAATCGGTTTGACCGCCTGTTCCAACTCCGCCTGACTGGCATTACTTTTTAAAGAACTTGCTATCTGCAGGATTTCAGTCAAGCCTTGCTTGCGCCATTCACGAAGGATGTATCGCTCTTCCACTCGTTTTAGGATCATTTCCAAGGGTAAGGTCTCTGCATCTTCGACCTCATATTTGGAGCGGAAATAGCCGAATACTGCTTTCTTTGTAAATTTAATAAAATCCTTAATTCCATTCACCGGATCGCGATTAGGCGCTTCGACGGCGTGTTCCAGCCTGGCAATGGCAACGGATTCATTGTAAGGAGAACCCGAGTCAATCGCGACGGCCCCTTTCTTTTTTAAACTATATGCCCAGTCGGAATAGGTATAGTCCATGGGAAAGGTCAACGTGTTTTCCGTTACCTGAATCTGGGTATTTTCTTTTAACCAAACACGAGCGCGTTCAATGGAATTATACTTCCGGAAAATGAAATCCCATTGTATTTTAGAGGCAACGGCAGTCCCTCCGGAGGTGGAACCGGGTGTGGTGATGAGACAGAGATTGAGCTTGGCGCGCATTCGCTTGCCGATACCGACTACTTTGGTCCCCAATTTATCCGACATGATGTCGCCCACGCCGATAACACTTAAAATGTTGGTCGTGACATTGGAAACCGCTGATTTATCCAGGTTAAAACTTTTCACGCTGTATGACTGAGCCATACTGGTAAAATTCGGAGCCGATGCATCCGCATCGAAAGAAGACATGACCTTGAAATTCACATTAAGTTTGGGATCGACTTTGACCTGGCTTTTAACATCAAACTTCGGCTTGATAGCCGTTGGGTTCTGCATCTTAATTTGTTGAAGTTTTGGCTTGGGCGGAGGCGGAGGAGGGGGCTGCTTTCCCGCAATAACATCGACAATGGCATCCCGCATGGCCTTGCCCTGCGGGGTTTGGTAAAAAATCACACCGATAATGATATGGATCGCAGCAGCGACAATCCAGGTCATCCGTCGGGTTTTCTTATCTGCGTCGCGTCTGATTAGTTCCATGGTAGTGTATTAAATAATTAGACGTTTTGAGTCATTAAAATATGTTTATTACTTTTTATCTTTCAAGATATTTATTTTTGTATTCACTTATAATAACGCAACTTAAAAGGAAAAAATATGGCTTCTGTCTTTGATATATTGAAGGAGCGCGGCTTTTTGGCCCAATTGACCCATGAAGAGGAAATTCAACACCTCCTGGCTTCAAATAAGGTAACCTTGTATGCCGGATTTGATCCCACATCAGACAGCCTCCATGTGGGGCACCTACTCCCGATCATGGCCATGGCCCATTTTCAGCATCACGGCCATCTCCCCATAGCCTTAGTCGGTGGAGGTACGGCTATGATAGGCGACCCTACGGGTAAAGAAGAGATGAGACAGATGCTGACACCGGAATCCATCGATATCAATATAAACGCATTACAACAGCAACTTTCCCATTTTATCGATTTCAGTGAAAACCACGCGAAAATGGTCAACAACGGGGATTGGATACGATCCTTGAATTTTGTAGAGTTCTTACGGGAAATCGGCCCCCATTTTTCGGTAAACCGAATGTTGACCGCGGAATGTTTCAAGCTGCGTCTTGAACGAGGCCTCTCCTTCATTGAATTCAATTATATGCTGCTCCAGGCTTATGATTTCCTACTCCTAAACAAAAAATATGGCTGTCAACTCCAGATTGGGGGAGATGACCAATGGTCCAATATTCTGGCCGGTATTGATCTCATCCGTCGGAAGGAGCGGAAGGAAGCCTATGGCTTGACTCTTACGCTGATAACCACTGCGTCCGGGAAAAAAATGGGTAAAACCGAAAAAGGGGCGGTCTGGCTCTCCTCAACCAAGACCTCGCCGTATGACTATTACCAGTTCTGGCGCAATACGGACGATAAAGATGTGAAACGTTTTCTTTCCCTGTTTACCTTTCTGCCCATGGAAGAGATTGAGGCCTTAGCCGCCTTGTCGGGCCAGGACATCAACACCGCTAAAAAAGCGCTCGCTTTCGAAGCAACCGCGATTGTCCATGGAAAGGAAGCAGCGGCCAAGGCAGCGGAAACCACAACCGCGTTATTTGAGACCGGCGGAAATACCGCAAATGCACCGACCACCGAAATCCGGTTATCCGAGTCCCTTGCCGTGTTGGATCTGTTTTTAGCTGCCGGCCTGATTACGTCTAAAAGTGAGGGACGAAAACTGATCGGACAAAAAGGGCTGTCATTGAACGATGAAACGCTCTCAGGCTGGGATATGAAGATTACACGGGAATTAGCGGACAAGGAAGGGTTTCTTCTTCTTCGAAAAGGAAAGAAGCTTTTTCATCGGATCAAACTGATGTAAGCCGATACTATCGTCCGGATTCCGCTTGACCGTTCAAATACGCCTGAGCACTCAAGTTCTGCGCCCGGATAGATAAGACATACTCCACAGCCTGTTTGAAGATACGAACATAATTCTCGATACCATTTTTAACGACATTCTCATAGCAGGACTGAACCGTAGGCTTTCGGATGTCCTTAACCTCATATTCCAGTTTGGTCACCGGAACGAGAAAAGTACGTACCCCGAGACTTTCCATTTTCTCGCGCCCCTCCTTGAGGTCCGGCGGACAAGCCACACCGATGACCGCTCGAGGCAGTCCGTGAACCAGACAGACGTCGATAATCTGGCGACCGCCGGGAATAACCAACACCTTCCCGGATAGATGATGTTCTTGCAGAAGTCGTTTGGAGAGCAAGGTATATTCCCCCAGACGACATACTTCGTTTGGGGTCTGGCGATAGGTTAACCGGCACCGTTTTTCCTCGTTGTCCGTACAGAGAAAATAACCCCGAAAACGTTCGGCAGGACAGATCTCCGGAACAAAACAGCGGGGAAAAAAGACCACCAAATCCTGCTGATAACCCGCTGCAACCACCTCCGGCAAACTCCGTTCGATCGCCGGACTTTCAATATAATCCGTGGCGTAACAAGTATCCATCGGCCCCGTTTTATGCGACCGATTCCACGGACTTGATTTCCGGAATCTCGTTGCGCAAAACCCGTTCGACGCCGGATTTCAATGTCATGGCAGCATGAGGACAGCAGGAGCAAGCACCTTTGAGACGGACTTTGACCACGCCCTCTTCGATGGAAACCAACTCAATGTCACCGCCATCCGCCACCAAGGCAGGACGAATTTTCTTAATGGCCGCTTCGACTCGGTCTTTCATGATAAACTCCTGTATTAAAAAATTGAATTGCGTTTATAATCTGAATAAAAGATAATACTCTCCACCGTGCGCTTCAATGGTAAGACGCTTGTCCATATCACCTGTTTTGCAAAAATTATAAAATGCCGGTAAAAAAGGTTTTTTTTCTTGACAAACAGAATAGCATATGTTAAATTACTTGAAAATGCAAAATACCTACAATACCTACAATTATTAATAAGCCATGAATATTGGGGATAAAACCGTCATGACGACGCATGAAGTGGCCCGATTGTTGAACGTGTACACCAATACGGTCATCCATTGGATGAACACGGGCAAACTCAACGGCTACCGTACACCGGGCGGCCATCGGCGTATCCTGAAAGAGGAGTTAGTCAAGTTCATCCAGACCAACAAACTGGAAAACAGCCTTCCCAAAAACATTTCTAAAAAAATCCTGATTGTAGAGGACGATGAAGACGCCATGGAACTTTACATCAAGGCCCTGGAAAACGACGATTTTGAGATTAAAAAATCCTATACCGGCTTTTCTTCCGGTGTAGCCGTAGACTTCCGGCCGGATCTCGTCATCCTCGACATCATGCTGCCGGACATCGACGGCTATCAAATATGCCGCCATCTCCGTACCGCACCGGAAACCGCGGATGCGAAAATCATCGTCATCTCCGCCATTAATGATATCAAAAAAATAAGAAAGATGTTCAAACTCGGTGCGGATGAGTATCTTGTAAAACCCTTTTCCATCATGGAATTGCGCGAAAAAATAAAGGAACTCTTGTTCAATAATTAATATTATCACAGAAACAGAAAGAGGACATGGAAAACAAGACAAGCACTCCCACTAAGCTGTGCGAGCTGGAAGGAATCGATGAATTCAACTGCATCGACTGCCCCGAATTCGACGACTGCCAGATGATTCTCTACGATTCCTATGATGAAATGGAAAACGAAGAGGAAAAGAAAAGCGACGAAAGTGGATTGTCCATCATACGATAATCTATTTTTAGATAAAAAGGACATTCATGCAACTACCCCGTTATAAGAAAAAAAAGCGTCTCAAGCATAAGGTCTGCCAGGAACCGGGTTGCGGTAAGGAATTTATCGGCCATCCCATCGCCAAATACTGTGAATTTCACCGCAATATCGCCAATCGTACCCGAAAAACAAAAGAATACGAAGCCGTGGACGTCAAGAATTTCGTCTTTCGTCACGGTTTCACGGAAGTGACGGAATTGGAGCTCACCTGTCAACTCCCCAACTGTCAACGAAAATATAAGGTCAAGATATTTCCCAAGCAGTACATTTATCCGAAATACTGCAACACCCATCGCAATGAATACAAGCGCGACTCCTTCCAAAAGGCGGTTTCATAAGAATATTGCCTTTTTTTTATCCACAAACCTATTTTACCCGTGCAAGCAGATTCGTTTCTTTTTTCTTAAACCCATTCCAGGAGGTTTCACGATGGCAGCGAAAAAGAAAGCCGCAAAGGGCGTAAAAAAGCCCGCGCGCAAACCAAACGCAAAGTTTATGGCACCCGTCACGCCGAATGATTTACTGGCTGAAGTGGTCGGAAGCAAGCCTATTCCCCGGACCGAGATCACCAAGAAAATCTGGGCGTACATCAAGAAAAACAATCTTCAGGACAGTAAAAACAGACGCAATATCAATGCGGATGACAAGCTGAAGGCGATCTTTGGCGGCAAAAAGACCGTCAACATGTTCGAGATGACCAAGCTCATCAATAAAAACGTGAAGTAACCTTTTTTATTTGTTTCCTGAAAGCCCTGCCGGACGGTAGGGCTTTTTTTTTATATTAAGTTCAATGTCCATTCTTTCCCGTGACGTTTCCCTGCCTCTTTTCATGTGCATTGAGGAAGGTGCCTCTAATCGTCTGGGGGCATTGCTCCTGGGGCACAACCTTCGCTTTGCTCATCCTCTTTTCATTACGGGCGGGCCGGTTCTTCAGAAAAAAGCGGAAACCATCTCCCGTTCCCTGGACGGCAACGCAACTCTTCTGCCGGTGCGGGAAAGCACCATCGAAGAGGCGGAACGGATCATGGAGCGAATCGAGGCGGACTCCCCGGACGTGGTGGTCGGTGTAGGCGGCGGACGAGTACTCGATTTGGCCAAATATACGGCATCGGAAAAGGGGTTGCCCT
>Ga0156536_1172_pt1 | contig 15464 bp, 13 predicted proteins | sample RifOxyB2_FD_111931 | JGI IMG/M metagenome (GOLD analysis project Ga0156536, IMG submission 111931) | Elusimicrobia bacterium RIFOXYB2_FULL_49_7 | reverse complement strand
GGCCCGGACGGCGGCTGGACCTGCCGATAGGACGTACCGTAGGCGCCATTCGATTCGCTTATCAGAACAAGGAAACCCTGGAATGGAGCGGCGAAGTATCGGCCACTGAGGAAGATAAGAATCTGTTGTCCGAACAGGACGATGGCGACAACCGGGGCGCAGCGGTTTCCAATAGCATAACCTGGCGCTTCGGAGAATATTGGTCCAACAGCGGAGTGGGACGTTTTGTTCTGACAGGCCGGCACGAATACCTGGATCGCCGTTTCCGGCCCGAAGAAAGGGCGTATGACGGTTATCTTTTTGAAAAAAAATGGAACCTCTTTCTGCCCATTCAAGACGCTGCGCCCTCTTTAAATCTGGCCGAAGGAAGCGCCGTGTATACGCCCTATCGGGCGCTTGATTTCTCCCTTTCCGGCGGTCAGGTGAAAATGGGGAAAAATCGATCGCTTCTGACCGGCGGCGCATTGGCTTTTCGGCCGGTTGCCGACCGGGAGATTAAGACCCGATTTGACCATGTGGTGTCCAATGCCTCGGACACGGACAAGACCCTGAATCGTTTCACCTCCTCCGGTCGGTACCATCTTTTCCGGATAACGCCGCGCGCCTCCTTTCTGAACGAGCAGCGCGAGCAATGGCAGCAGAATCGTCTCATCAGACAGGGCCGGACGCAGGAAAGCGGAGTCGGAGCGAAAAGTGACCCCTTAGGGCCGCTTTCCCTGGAAAGCGATCTGCAGTACCGCACAGACCGTATCTCGCGTCCGGTAACACCGCAGACCCTAATAGACTCGGCCCTTTCCTGGACATGGACGAATCGTGTCACATTGGACGGACCCGGCTCCTTCTCCTCGGATCTCTCGGTCATCGATCGTCGCAGCAAGCGCCTCGAACGCGATCAATGGACCGCCTATGAAAGCGACCTGGTTTCCTGGAACACCTTTGTCCAGCCCTTGCAGGCTGCCTTGACACACCGGTTCCGGTATGATCTCTCCTCCACCCGATCAGAGGTCCGTCTCGACATTTATGAACCGGTGCAGCAGGGACTCGGCACCCATCGCCGTGATTCGCTGACCGGCGACTATATCCTCCAAGAGGGCGGTGATTATGTATACGCAGGTTCGCAGGTGGATACCAATGCCATGGCACAGAATATCAATGCTTCGGAAATCTCGACCCGGCTCACCTTTTCCCCCGGCCGTCTGGAAAGTGTTCGAAAACGGGGCGGTATCGCACGTGACCTGACCACGGAAAGTTATCTCCTGCTCCATACGGATAAACTGGCGGAGGTCTACCGGCGCGACCACATCGCTGCTTTTTACCGGGTGGTACCGGATCTTTTCCCTTCCGCCGTTGTACCGGAACGAGTAACGAATTACCGTTTTGAATTCCGGCAGGATGTGACCGTGGCGCCGCAAAACAACCTGTTTACCCTCCGTTTGCGCGCGTATCCGCGATTCCGGTACGATTATCGCCACACCCCTTCCGGTTCGGTCACTCGGGACGAGTGGGAAAGCCGCTATTATTCGGCGAACGTGAGATACCTGCCACAAAAAAAGCTTTCCCTCAGCCACGAACCTTCCATCGAATGGATTGAACGGCGTAAAGATGATGCGGCCCTCTCCTACCGGATTTTAGACCGTCGGCTGGTCAATGAGGTTCTGTTCATTGCCACCCCGCTCTTCTCTTTTCCTTTGACCGCGACCGCAGGCCGAAGTGATGGAGAACAGGGCGGCCGCATCACCATCGTCCCCTACTATCTGCTTCAGCCCGGTGTCACGCTGATTTTTTCGGACAAAGGAAGGCTGGAGTTCACCTATGAATGGGTGTACGTGGTCACAGAGCAGCCTTTCCTGTATTATGAAATGGCCCAAGGAAATGCGCCCGGTACCACCCATCGGTTGCGCACTACCGGACAGGTTGCATTGGGCAAAAACATGGAAGGGGAACTTCAATTCGTCAGTGAAAAAGAGGAGGCGTCCCTGCAATGGGTCCACCGGGGTAGGGCGCAATTGAAGGCCTTCTTTTAAGGGAACCATCATGAGAACCGCTATCCTTTCCGTTTTTCTGCTCGCTCTTCTGAACGGAAAGGTGCCTGCACGCCCGGTTCTGCTGGATTCCGTTTTTCTGGACGGCACCCTCAGTGTGACGGATGCCCCAAATCTTTTTCCCATTCCGGTTGGCACGACCTTTGACGATAACGATACCACCCGCCTTTTCGATCTTTTCAGAAGCCGTTATGAGACCGCAGCGGCCGCATCTTGCGGTTTTATTTTTACGCTGGAAACCTATCCGCCGGATCCGCACGCGCGCCTTCGCATCCGAATATGCGAAGGCCCTTTTGTCAACACCCTTCGTTTTGAAGGCATATCGCTCATTCAACCCGAAAGCATATCCGTCCTGCTTTTCCACCGGCCCGGCGGCCCGTTTAATCCGGACTCTTTGCCCGGCGATATTCTCCGGTTAACCGCCTATTATCAAGCACAGGGCTATTCCGCGCAGATTGAAGCGGAAAGCGAAGGTGCACGCCAAAAAAATCTCCTTTTCCGGGTGGTGGAAACCCTTTCGGCGCAACGGTATCATATTCAAGGAAACCGGGCGTTTTCGGAAAACGAGATACAGGCCCTGCTCCGGGGCGATGATACAGGGTTGAATCGTCTGAAGCAAGCGTATTGGGAGGCCGGGTATTTCTCGGCCGGTTTTGAGATAACCCAAGGGGAGGCTGGGATATTCCAGCTCAAAATAGACGAAGGCGGACAAGCCCGTTTCAAGGCCCTCCATCTGGACGGCCCTTCTCGCGTGCCCACGGATACGTTGCTGTATTACGCGGAATTCCGGGTCAATGCCCCCTTTTCCATGACCCGGCTCAAAACCATGATGGACGCCATGCTTCAATGTTATGCGGAGCGAGGTTTTCCGTTTGCGGAAATTCATCCTCACCCTTTCACCTGTTCCCCGGATATGGACGTGACCCTGACTCTCCAGGAGAACGGCCGCTATTTATTCGGGCAATTGATACCGGACGACCTGACTGTAACACGAAAGGAAAGCATGAGACGGTTATCCGGTTTTCGGGAAGGCGCACTCTTCAAAGAGTCGGAATTGCAGAGGATGGAGGACCAGCTGTTTCGGAGCGGCCTGTTTGAAAGCGTGCAGCCGCTTTGGGTTTCCCTGCGCGAAGGACGCCGGATATTGGATGTTCATACCACGGTTGTCGAAGGACCGGCCAACAGCGCCGAAGGCATTTTGGGTTATGCGTCTAAAAAGGAGGAGCACGGCGGTTTTTCCGGTTTTTTCAGCTTATCCATGAACAATCTCTACGGCACCTGCCGAAAATTAAAGCTGGATTATCTCAAGGAAAAACCTGTGACAGAAGGAAAAGTCGCTTATCAGGAACCCTGGCTCCTAAACACCCGCATTCAGGGCGATCTCTCCCTGGCGTTCCGTATTGAGGAGCCGGCCTATTCGCTTTGGGAGGCCGAAGCACGGATCACCCTTCCGTTCGGAGAGGACGAACGCGTTCGGTATTTTATGGGCGCCTCCCGTTCCTCCCACGCTTTTCCCTCCGACAAGGATTCCCTGGCCGTATCCGAACAAATCACCTCCACCCATGCGGGCGTGTCCGCAGATTTCCGCGATTTTCCGGACAATCCGCGGCGCGGTTTTTATGCGGATGTACCCGTCTATTACTGTTATAAGGAAGGGGGGGGGGGCGCTTGGAATGAAATCAAGCTCGAACCGTCCGGGGAAAAATACATTTACTTGACAGGCCGTCATATCTTATTTCTGGGCGGTCTTTGGCGCACGCTTTGGAGCGCGGACGATACGCTAAGTCGCGCGGAACTTTTTTCGCTGGGCGGCAGCCGGACTTTGCGCGGTTACCGGGAGGGACAGTTTACAGGCCGGAGCGTTTTGTCGGGCCGGATGGAATACCGTTTTATCACCGGTGTCCGCTCACGCGTCATCCTTTTCCTGGACGCAGGCGGGGTGTCGGACGATCCGTTTTTTCGGGACTTCCATTTCCCGGAAAAATTGCTTTTTGGATACGGATCCGGACTGACGCTGTCCAGCCGTACCGGACAAATAGGTGTGGAGATAGGCTTCGGACGGGGTGATCGTCTTGCGGATGGGAAAATCCATCTGCTCCTGAGAAATCGTTTTTAACCCGTGGGCTGACCGACTCTATCGGGGGCGGCGGCCGCCAACGGACAGGAAGACCGGAAACCAGGCGGCACTGAGTCCGACCACCGGTCGATTCTGCTGATCCAATGCCGCAAAAAAAGCGGGTTTTATCGTGGAACAGGCGAAATAGGGCAACGGAAAAAGGGATAACCGCATCCGATACAACCGCTGAGCAGATACCATGAAAGAGGCGAGAAGGGAGCGGTTGTAATCCAGGAAAAGCGCTCCATTCCAACGATATTGTACGGTCATGGTCCTTCCGTTAATCTTATCCGCGTCTGCCGGCACGATTTCCTTTATTGTCAACCCGCCGCCGCCGGAAAGATGGTAACCCTTTTCCAACCGCAGGGAAAGACCCGCCACTTCATTCATACCGAGATAAACAAAAAGAGAATAACGCCGGGTCTTGGGAAGCGGAATAAAAAAAGCGTAATTCTGAGAGACATTATCCAGCCGTTCATAAAAAGGATCATAGAGGGGAAATGTGGACCAATCGCGGCCGTTCAATGTCTCTCCAAAAAAACGTGCAACTCGATTGCTTTGGAACAACACAATGCCCAACGGGTCAAAAAACAAAAGGTCGGCAATAGGGTCTACATTTACCCCCGTATAATCACCGTTCTCCACCGCTTCGTTCAGGACATGATAACCAAGGCTGAAAGCTGCGGCAGTCAATCGGGGGAAAGGGATCTGATGAAACGTATTCCACTCCCAAAGCGTTCGATAGGTCATGCCGCCGCCGATAAGATGAAGGGTGTAATTGGGCAGATACTGGGCATGATCCGCATTCAAAGAAGCGGGAAGTATTTCATTTTTGATGAAACGGGACCATCCATATTGTTGAATATTGTCAAGAGGGGAAGCGATATTTCGAAAGACATTTCGGAAACCGGTGCCATATGCAATCGCCCAGGGATTGGTCTTTTGATAGCCGGTCTGAAAAATATCGAATCCGCCGTTGAGTAAAACGGTTGCCGGATTAAAGAATGCATTGGACCCGTATTCGGTCGGATGATAGAAAAAGACGGAATCCGGAACCGAGTCAGTCGGCAAAGCGGATAAGCCCCGGAACCAACAGAATACAAATAGGCTGAATGCAAATTTCATTTTTATTAGGAGGGAGGAAGAACCCGGAGAATACGACATTCGCCGGGTTCTTCCAAGAGAAGATATTATTTGTCAGACAGAATAATCATCCACACAGTGGTTGATGACCCAGGTGGCCAAAATCCGGTTGGAAATGGCCCGTCGCTTGTCCGGGTCCACAGGCATCACCACCGGATAGGTTTTCCCGTCCGCACTGCGCACAAAGGGAAAGGTGACATAAATCCCTTTCTTCCCTTCCTTAATTTTGATGCCCGCGACTTTCAGCGTTCCGTTGAAGGTGGCATGACAAAAAGCTTTTACCGGTGAATTTTCCTGTTTGCTTGGAAAGATTCTTAATTCCGTAATATCCATAGTTTCCGTACACATCGTGTTTGACTCCTGACATCGTTAATCGTGGTTTTACATTATTGTTCCCTGATATCCCTGATTCGGACACCTGCAGACGCTTATCCGGCTATGCCGGGTTAAGTGTTAAAGGACAGCCGCAATCGCTCTTTCATAATTTTCCAGGACCACATCCTGGATGATGTTTCGGCTTTCACGGGTAATGGGGTTGAAAAGCGAATGGTATTTGCCATCCTGTCCCTTTTCGCTGGGATAGCCGACAAAAAGACCGTTTTCCCCTTCAATCACCTTAAGACCGCTCAAGCGAAGTGCTTCGTTGAGTACGATATGAGCATAGGCCCGTATCTTATTTTTGCTGTCCTTGACAGGATAGACTTTGGCATCGGTTACATCAATATTGGTTTTCATCATATTTTCCTTTTTAGAATACATTTTTTATATCAGTTCGTTTAAATAGAATTTTGCCTGTTCAAGGTGTCCAAACTCAGGGATTTCAAAGAACCGTTCATCTTGAGTCCTGTTTTCACTTGACTCACCAAAAAGATAAGCGATCAACCATGACAAAAAATGCCATAGCTAAGTTAAAAATAGACTATTTGATTCGAAATCAGCGGCTTAAAGATGTTTTGGAGGGCTGATAAAAGGCTATGTTTTAAGTTTTTGGAAACTTCGTATGCCCATCAAAATAGACCAATACAATACTTCGGCAATACTTGCATAAATAAAACTACGCGTTAGGATGATGAAGCCGATAAAGACGATTATCGCCCACACGACCATCTTTAGGAAAGAGGGGGTTAGGTTTGTCACAGCCTAAAAATACATTTCCCAACACACCATCGCAAAAGGGAGTCATTATCCATTGATTTCAATTATCGTAACGGACCAGAATAATGTTGTCACGATCATGTGCGAAAAGGCATATCGGATAACCAAATACCGGTAAAGAAGGCCGTTATTTTCCACGGTATGATTTGTATTTATTTTACCTATTGGATGAAATAGAAGTTTTCTTTAATACCGGATTAGGAAAGTGTCTCCTAAAAATGTATTTTCTTTTCAGGAGATATCATCATGAAAAACAAAGACATTCCGGAAGTCCATTTCGCTGACATCGCTGTTTCTGCCATGGAAAGCGGCAAAACCCTGCCTGCAAAATTCCGCCGCTTATTAAAACAACAATTAGATAAGCAAATCATCGATAAGAAACGAATCGGTATCAAAATGCACTTCGGCAGTCAACTCGGTTTCTCTACCATTCATCCCTTATTCATCCGCATCCTTGTAGAAGAACTCAAAGAAGCTGGCGCTCGCCACATCAAAATCATGGACAACCATCCCGCAGACGGCATTCCCCGAGGCTACACACGTGAAGTCCTCGGTTGCGATGTGGTCTCCACTTTCGGGGCTACCCGCAAATACCTGAAAAAGGAAAAAATCGGTTTTAAATCACTCGATTTCGTCGAATTCGGCGGTGAAGCCCTGGATTCCGACTTTTTTATCTGCCTCTCCCATGTCAAAGGTCACGGCGACTGTGGATTCGGCGGAGCGATCAAGAATATCGCTATGGGCGTTGTTCCCGGTGAGTCCCGCTCCAAACTCCACCACCTGGAAGGCGGCATTGCCTATGACCCTAAAAAATGCACCCTCTGCATGAAATGCATTAAACATTGCCCCAATGGCGCCATCAGCAAAGTAAAAGACAAAAATGAAATCGCCATTTTTTTTCACCACTGTACCTATTGCCAACATTGCGTGATGGTTTGTCCGGAAAAGGCGCTCAAGATGGAAAATCGCCGGTTCGAAGATTTTTCCGAAGGCATGGCACTGGTCACTCGGAAATTTCTCAACCACTTCCAGCCGCAAAATCTTCTTTTCATCAATGTACTTTTGGACATTACCATGTTCTGCGACTGCTGGGGACTAACCACCCCCAATCTCGTCCCGGATATCGGCATCCTCCTATCCCATAACATCACCTCCATAGAACGAGCCTCTCTCGATCTCATTCAAAAGGAACCTTTCTTAAAAAAAGGGCTGCCAAAGGGTAGAAAACGACTCAAAGGCAAAGGTCACCTCTTTGAACGCATCCACGGCAAAGACCCTTATCGGATGATCACCGCTTTAGAAAAAGGACTGGGTCATTCGGCAAAATATCTTCTTAAACCCGCGGAATAAACGGCATTTTAAATTGTCCGTTCTATTTCATTTTATCCATAGGACTGACAACACCCAGTTTGTTTCGAGCCGAGACATGAGTATAGATCATCGTTGTACTGAGATGTGAATGGCCCAATAGTTCCTGAACCGTCCGGATATCATAACCTGCATCCAGTAAATGGGTGGCAAAACTATGGCGTAAGGTATGCACAGAAGCATGCTTTGAAATATCCGCTTTATTCAGTGCCGCCTTAAACTGTTTTTGAATGGTATTCTGATAAATATGATGCCGGCGCGTTATCTTGCTCTGCGGATCAACAGACAATCCCTTTGCCGGAAAAACCCAGAACCATCCCCACTCTTTTCCCGCATGAGGATATTTCTTTTCCAGTGCATCCGGAAGAAAAACACCAGGTAAATCGTCTTTTCTATCTTCACAATAAACTTCTTTTGCTTTACCGACTTGCTCTGTCAATAAATCTACGGCTGAAACCGGAAGCACGGTGACACGATCCTTATCTCCCTTTCCGGCTCGAACCGTTATGACATGCTGCTCAAAATCAATATCCTTGATACGAAGCTGTGCACATTCGGTAATTCTAAGCCCGCTACCATACAGCAATTTGCAAATGAGCAGGTATCCATCGTCTAAACATTTAAATATCCTGTCAATCTCATTTTTTGACAAGACCACTGGCAACCGTTTTCCCTTCCGCGCAATCACCGACTTTTCCGACAACTTGACCTCTTTATTTAACACATGGCGATACAGAAAAAGTAAGGCATTAAACGCCTGCGCTTGCGTTGATTTAGAGACATTTTCATTGACTGCAAGATGGGTTAAGAATCGTTCCAGTTCTGTTGTGTCAATATCCTTTACGCTCACTTTTCGAGTAAAATCAATAAACCGGGATGCCCAATTGACATAGCTTTTTTCTGTGGCTATTGACAGATGTTTCAGTCGGATAATTCGGATTAATTCCTCAATGTTCGATTTTTTATCTCCTTTAAATATTAAAGACAGCTGCTTGGTATCTGTTTTTGTCAGAAAAAAGGCATAGTATCGAATGGCATCTTTTGCCTGTTTCACTTGCCATGGTTCCCTGGTCTTGGAAAGTTGCCGTAAAAAGGCATCAATGTCTTCTTGAGCAATGGATTGGTAGTCTGTTATTTCCTTCGCAAGACCTTTCTTAAAAAGGTCTATCCATTGTTGATAAAATTTAGCTCTTGTATGATGTGCCAAATTCCGTGAAACCAAAAAATCAACAAAGTTCATTACTTTTCCACTTTACGCAAAATGTTAATCTTAAGCATCTTATACATAAGATACGACCAAAACAAGTCGATTTGACCTACTTTTCACGGTTTTTATCTTGAGAAAATATCTTTTGAGGATTATATTACATAAAAATGTTGAAAATGTAATGTTATAAGCAGCCGATTCGTGTCAAAGGCTAAGTTGGTTGCAGCCACCCATAAAAACCAGCACCGCCCCTCCATGGGCAGTGCAGAATTTGATATAGAAATATATGGATGAGGTAATTATCTGCAATAATCTCCAAGATTATCAGAATTTTAAATTTCTTGAACCAGGCATAATGTCTGACAATGAAATTCAATTATCTCTTTCAGAAGCTATGCCTACAAATATTGAGAAACAAACAGTACCAGAATATAAATTCAATATATTTAAGAATAATTCTGACATAAAAATAGGAGAGATCGGATTTCGGGTTTGTTTGACTCCTCAATTGTCCAAATTTGGAGGCCATATCGGGTATATGATTTATGAGTCATATCGTGGACATCATTATGCGGAAAAAGCATTTTCCCTGTTACTCAATTTCATTAAAAAGCATAGACTAACAAAACTTTTAATTACCTGTGGCACCAATAATTTGCCCTCAATCCGAACAATTGAAAGAATGGGTGCGAAGTTGTTAAAAATTGAAGAAGCGGAAACAGATCAAAAGATAATGCGACCAACATGCTATTACATTCTAAATCTATCGTAATGAATAAGATAAGAAAGCTCCTCGCCCGTCCATGGTCTCGTCGCTGTTTCGTATCCCATGGTGAGGGTGGCAGAGCAACCAACTTTAATTCGCCTTTGACACTGCTGCTTATAACATTGCTGTTCAACCAGACGGCCTTGACAGATTATATTATAGAGTGAACAAGGCCGCTGGTTAACAGCGGCGTTAGTAGGGTAAATACCATTGGCTAAGTTGATGGCTATTTAAGAAAAGACATTAACACAAGGAGACAGTTATGTTTAAAATATATCGATTTCTTTTAATTCAACTGTTATTTCTAGTTTCAACAGCTAATTCAATTCCAGATATTTTAAAACATAGAACCGTTTTAAACGGTCCATTATTTCTACAACTTAATGCGAAATATAGCAAACTTGTTGATTCAGATATGGAAAGCAACGCTATTTCAAAAGCAGACGCGGGCATTAATTTTAACTATGCTGCCGATCTGAAACTATTAGGAGGACAATCTTGGCAACCATCAGTAACAATCGGCTATTATTGGAATGAAAACATATCAATCTGGGGCATGTTTGAAATTGGCTCATATAAATATGGTAATTCAGATGAATGGATTGTTTCCGCAGATTCATCAGTCAACCTATTAGCTTATTCTTATTACGCAGGTTATCGATTGGAAATAAGTGATATTGATTTTATGGGTTATTTTCTTGGTATTCAATATTGTTTCTTGCCAAGAAATGAATATGTTTTACCATATTTTAAAACAGGTATTGGGATTAATCAATTCAGTTATACATATAATCTATTTTACGGAGAATTTGGAAGTTACAATACCATACATGACTATCTTAACTATAACACAATATCAGTAAGTGTTGATGCAAATGAATTCTTATTAGGCGGCTATTTTGGACTTGGTACGGATATTCTAATTTATAAATTTTTAAAATTAAATCTTGAGGCGAACTATAATATCAGTCAGAAAGCAAATAGCAAACCAGAGGATAATTATACGCTCGTATCAAAAAATGATCCGAAAGTCTATAAATTCAATGATGGCACCTTTAGTCTTAATAATTATGCAATAAAGATGGGGTTAAAGTTCCTTATGTTTTAATTCTGCCACCAACTTTGATTCGCCAATGGAATTTACCCTACTAACATTGCTGCTCAACCAGACGGCCGCAAAAATAGTATTTTGGAATACGCGGCCGCAGGTTAGCAGCTGCGTTAAAAGCCGAAAAATGCGTTATAGGCTAAGTTGGTGGCAATTATAAAAGGATTTACAATATAATACCGCGCGCGAAATCAATAACACTCAAAGGAGATTGCTATGGAATCAAATAAAAAAACCAAAAAGAAACCCAACAATAAGACATCTGGCATTCCAAAATTAAAAAGCGGAATGTGGTCATTTCCAAAAAACTCACTTGAAGATGCGATAAAAATTGCAAAAACAATTGAAGATAAAAATGGTGGAAATCCAATGGAAATTGCCATGCTAGTTAAAGGTGTTGGCTATAAAAGTCCTGTCGATTGGCGTTTCAGAGATTTGGTTCGTTCTGCAAACTTATACGGTCTTGTTTCTGGTGCTACAACAGTTGGTGCCAAAGTAGCGTTAGATAAGATTGGTGAAGATATAGTCGCTCCAAGCTCACCATCTCAAAGACAAAACGCCTTGCTCAATTCTTTTCGACATGTTGATGATTTTAAAAAAGTCGAAGAATATTATCGTGGAAAGCGCATACCAGAAGATGAGTATTTTGAAAATACTCTTATAAGAGAGTTTTCAATTCCAAGAGAACGAGTCAAAACATTTATTACTGTATTCTTAGCGAATATAAAATACCTTAACTTGTTCAATGTAAAACCAATTAGCCAAACAGATGATGATCAAAATGAAAAAGGTCAGCCATCCTCTAAGGGTAATTTTATTGAAACAATAGAGAAGGCTACACCAAATACTAAAATCAGAGAATTTCTTGACACTTGTTTTATAATGATGCCTTTTGGCGAGTGGTTCGATAGATATTATAAAGAAATTTATATACACTCAATAAAAGAAGCTGGATTTGAACCAATTAGAGGCGACGAATTGTTCTCAACGGGTTCTGTGGTCGAACAAATTTGGGAACAGATTTCAAAATCAACAGTTCTATTAGCTGATTTATCAGGACGTAATGCAAATGTATTTTATGAATTAGGTCTTGCCCATGCTGCTCGGAAACCTGTCATTCTAACGGCTGCTTCAATTGATGATGTTCCTTTTGATTTGAGACATCTTCGTGTTATTACTTATGATATTCGAGTTCCTAATTGGGCAGTCCTATTAGGCCAACATGTTACACAATTTCTAAAAAATGCCAAAACCGAGCCAGAAAAATCTATACCTCAACCTTTTCGAGATGAATTAGTAAACGAAGATAATGATGAAGAACAATCATAAAAAGAAAAGACGCGCGCGGAATGATAAATTGGCCAATAATAGCCACCAACTTTGATTCGCCTATAACGCATCGGCTTTTAACATTGCTGTTCAACCAGACGGCCTTGACAGATTATATTATGGAATGAACAAGGCCGCTGGTTAACAGCGGCGTTATAAAGGTGGGTGGCAAACCGCACTTCTGCATAGCGCGGCGGTGTCAATAAATTTAAACAACGAGATTATAGCGGTGGCGGGAAGACAGAAATCAGATTAAAAGCAAGAACAGCCCCCGAAGAAAAAAGAAATGCGGCGGCTAAATGCAAAGAAAAATTCAAAAACTTGCCCGTCTTGAATGCCCAATGTCCATGTTGGGCAGGAAGAAATGCGTACCAAGCATAGGAATCGTTGAAAATGATTAGAAGAGAATTTTCGCAATTTTTGCAAACGCTCAATAATGATGGTGTTTCGCCAGAGGTACGCAAAATTGCGAATCTTGTTCATGCGAACTTGGATGCACTGATACCACTTACCACTGGACACGGCCAGCGCATCAAGAAGGTGGCGGAACTTGCGCAAGCAAGCTGGACAACGATAAGCCCAAATATTCTACCATTGGAACAGCAGACAACGGAACAAACACGGCCCTTTTGTCGAATAAAAAGTCTATCCGTCGGGCCCTTTCGTGGCTTTTCGCAAAATGAAGATTTTGATTTATGTAGCGAATTGGTGCTTATTTATGGCCCCAATGGTACGGGTAAGTCAAGCTTCTGTGAGTCATTGGAATTTGGGTTACTCGGGAATGTAGTTGATGCAGAAAACAAGCGATTTCGCAATCCGGAAGATTATCTAAGGAACGCCCACACAAATAGACTAAGAAGGCCTGTGGTTGTTGGCATAGACATGCATGGCAATGATGTGGAGATAGTTCCGAATGAAGCGCTATATCGCTTCTGCTTTGTAGAGAAAAATCGCATCGACAGTTTCGCCCGAATTGCAGCTCAAGCACCAGCAAAACAAACTGAACTGATATCAACTCTGTTTGGCCTTGAAGCCTTCACGGAATTCGTGAGAAATTTCACCGAAGCTATGGACGGAAAACACCTTGACATTACCGGTGTCAAGGCAAAGGAATTGGGCGAAAAACGACAGGTTCTTGCTGGCCATCAGCAGCAAATCAGTACAACGGTGCCAGAGGAACTTAGGGATATTGATATAGCCGAAACAGATTTGGCGCAGCGCTATCGAGCGGGAATCACCTTTGCCGATATGGAAATCGAGTTGAACGGAGCTGGTGAAACCCCAGGGCTTATTCAGCAACTTAATGAAGAGCTGCAAAAACCATTGCCAACAAATAGCAACTTGACACGTGCGGCTTTGCAGGTGCATAAGAAAGAAATTGAGAAGTGCATATCAGAGTGCAATACAAAGCAGCAAGAATTGGCAAGTTTGAGCCAAGAACTGTCTTTCAAACAGCTATACGAAGCCATCACACAGGTTCAGGCAAGCAGCCCAGAAAACTGCCCTGCGTGCAAGACACCGCTAACTCAAGTCAAAGTCAATCCGTATGCACATGCGAACTCCGAATTGGAGAAACTGCAATACTTGGGTGGCCTGCAAGAAACGATTGGTATTTTAACAGAAAAGGCAGGAATTTCGATTCTTCAGGTTATCGAAATAATCAAGACCTGCACTTCAAGTTTTGTGAAGGATAATCCCCTCTCGTTTCTTGTGTCTTCACCTACAAATAACACGCCCCAAGTTCTTTGGAATAGGATTCAAAGCAAAGATGATAATGGCAATACGTATTGGCAACATGTAGAGAGCCAGGTTACAACACTTGAAGACGCAGATAAGGAAATCGGGAAGGCAGAAACGATACGCATTGCCAATCAATCGAAACTTAAACTACTCAGTGATTTTTCTGAAGAAATCCTAAAACTAAAAACTCGCAGGGGAACAGCACGAACCACAATTGAAAAAGCCAAAAAGGCCATTGCTCTATTTGACATTGAAAATGCTCAGCTTATCAAGGATGCTACTGACGAGAAGGCCGTAGTCACGCAAAACATGACCATTGCCCTAGCGTATGATGCTTTTGTGCAGATGCTGAATGCCTACATGGATGCTCTCCCAGCTCAATTGGTTGAAAATCTTGGCGAATTGATTGTTACGCTCTATAATGCATTTAACCGCCATGATGGTGTTCACGAGCAGCTTGCAGATGTCAGGCTGCCACTAAGTCAAAATGAGAGACTTAGAATTTCTTACCAGCGTTCACCCGAATATTTCTACGATGCTCTTCATGTGTTGAGTGAAGGACATATACGCTGCATTGGTCTTGCCATACTTACGGCTAAGAACATCAAGGAGAACTGTTCAATTCTGATATTTGACGACCCCGTGAATGCGATTGATGACGAGCACCGCGAGTCTATCAGGCTAACGCTCTTTGAGGATGCTTTCTTTAGAGCAAAGCAGATTATTCTTGCTTGCCATGGTGAAGAATTCTTCAAAGACATCCAGAATCTTTTACCGGCACAAAGAGCAAGAGATTCCAAAACACTCACCTTTCTGCCGAAGACAGGCGATTACAACATTCAAGTTGACCGAAATTGCTCCCCCAGGAATTACCTGATTGCTTCTCGCAGTCATTTTGATAGGAACGAAATCCGTGAGGCATTATCAAAATCGAGACAAGCTTTGGAATCCCTTGCCAAAGGGTCTATTTGGAGGTATGTGAATCGGCATGGAGATGGCAACCTGAGTATCAAAATGCGCTCACCAACTGCTCCAATTGAACTCAGGAATCTCACAGAACAACTTAGGTGCAAAATTGCAAAGGGTGATTTCACTGACACTAACAAAGCTGCCGTCCTTGTGCCAATTGAGGCCATGTTGGGAATTAATGGCGACTCACGGGAATGGAGATACCTTAACAAAGGCACCCATGAAGAAACAGACAGAGCAGAATTCAACCGGGAAACAGTCAACCAAATTGTAACAGCGCTCGAACAAATCGATGTAGCGCTTGCTAATTGAAATAAGCATTTACCATAAATGAACAATTCGCCAAACATGGGGTTTCTATGACAAAAGATGATTTCCGGAAATTTGTAGAGGACAAGGCAAAAGAGAGCGTTTCAAATGAACCATTTGATTGGCAGAAAGAAAAAGAATTGGAGTGCGCCCCATCAGCTGTAGATTTAGTCCGGGAATTTTAGGGTAATCTGTCCGAGTTCTTGTTTCCT
>Ga0156536_1027_pt1 | contig 15625 bp, 12 predicted proteins | sample RifOxyB2_FD_111931 | JGI IMG/M metagenome (GOLD analysis project Ga0156536, IMG submission 111931) | Elusimicrobia bacterium RIFOXYB2_FULL_49_7 | reverse complement strand
CTCGAAGTGCTTGCTTCATACGGGGCGCACTATCGATTCGGTGCTCCAATGGATTGCCGATGGCTGAAAGAAGGATGGAGCAGCCATCTTGAATTTTTTAAAGACGGTCTTCGGATTCGTACGGATTTTGTTGCCCGACCACCCAGGCTTAGTTGTGACGAATTGAATAATTTATGGAGAACTCAGGTGACCCGGAAAACGCCTGTAGTCGATTTACGCGAACTGGCGGAATTGAAGAAGACCAACCGTGAAAAAGATTACCCCATTATCGGTGAACTGGCTCGGCGAATGGAAAGACCGGAAGATCGGTTTCTTTATTCCCGTAGTGTTAGCGATCTGATTGAATTGTCCGAACGGTTTCCGGAAATGGTTGCCTTGTTGAGTCAAAAAAGACCTTTATTGGCTTTGTTAGGCCAAGGCAGAGAGAGCATTGAGAAGGCTCTGGACGCAGAACGACGCGAGTTCATGCATCGCAATGAGGAAAGGCTTCAAAAATATATTCAAGCCGCGTCTGCATGGAGATCAAGGTGGCCGTTCCTAGAAGCACAGGCGAATTCTTTAACGCTTTCACAGTTTCATTCTGTCATGGTAGCGGAAGCGGAAAAATATCTGCCCATGGAGATGTTGTGACCCCTGGAACGATGAGAGAGGAGTTCTTGAGCGAAGAGGATTTGGACCTGAAGAATTTATCCGATGACGAACTCTTTCGATATTGGGAACTTTGGCTTCGTCAGGCTCAGATTAGCAATGATTTGGATCAGGATCACTACAGCCACGGCGTATTCGCACTTTAATTGCCATGTTTCCGCAAGAGATTCAAGACCTGCTTGCTCAACTTGCCAAAATCCCCTATGAAAATCTCTCCAAGGCCATTCAAATGGGGCAGCATGGAAAAGAGGAGCAGGCCATGCATGATCCTCTTTTTCTGCTTCAGGAGAATAAGGCAAAAGGCACCGGCGGCACCTGTTTTTCCCTGACCTGGTTTATTTGCCATGTTCTGAAAGCAAAGGGCTATCAAGTCTATCCGGTCATGTGCGATCGCCAGTATGGCAAGAATACCCATTGCTGTGCGGTGCTGGAATGGAATGGGGCAAAATATCTTTTAGATCCCGGGTATCTTGCTTTTACGCCCATTCTTCTTTCAGAACAGAAAGAGATTCGGTTGGATACGCCGTATAATACTATCATATTAAACAAGACAGACGATTCCCAATATCGCCTCAATACCCTGTATTTGAAGGATGAGAAGTATCGCTTTACCTTAAAAGACAAGCCGGTCTCATCCGAAGAATTCTTGAAGCATTGGCAATATTCTTTTTTACAGGAATCCATGACCTATCCGGTGGTGACCATGCTTAAAGGTGACTGCCATTTTTATCTTCAGAAAGAAAACCTCTTTATCCGCACAAGACAGGGGTCAGAGCAGATCAAAGTGCCCAAGGAAAAACTCTCGGAAGTGTTGTATCGCCACTTCGGTATTGCCGAAGAGGTGACCAAGCAGGCGCGAGAGATATTTTTCTGAGCTGGTATTTCTAATATATTGAAAAGGTGGGGCTGACACCAAATACGTTGGAATTGGTTTGGCTGATGATTTTGATGGAATAATCGTCCCGAATCGCAATGGTTGCCGGAATGGTCCAATCATAGAGTCCCGTATTGAGTGTATTGCTTTGAGAAATTGGAAAAATCGAACCTTCCCCGTTGATAAGAAAAATATCTACTTTTCCACCGAAGCCTATACTGTCTTTCCAGATGATTTGGCAAAGATCGCCGTCAGTATAAGAGTCTTCTTCTTTAGGCGAATTTATGATAAATCGAAAGGCTGATGAATCATATTCTTGTAAGGAAATCTGATAGGAGTTCGGGCTGCCATAGGCTAAGAGGAAATAATTGCCATTTGTCGGACAGTACCAGTTGACTGTTATCCCTTGACTTGTCACGATTGTATTTTTAGAACTTATTAAGGACGAATTTTCATTGAACAGGTGGAGTGTGGGATGTGGATCGCCTATGATACTGATTTGATAAACATTGTTGGATATGCCGGTAAAACGGCAGTAATCACTATCGTTGAGGGTTAGCGTGTGGCTTTGAGGGTTGTCACCAGAAATGACGGTATTGGTTGTTGTGACGTCATCATCGGGTTCGTACACATCTCGATCAACACCTTTGATTGTAAAGAAATCGCTGGAATCCGTCATAATTGGATAGTCATAGTTTTCAATGATGATTCGATAATTGCTATCAGTAGGTAGGCCAACCGGAGGGGTCCATGAATAGCTGTTGTTATTGCTGGTTTGGCCTGTTATTGTAAGAATGCGGTTTTGACCGGAGTAACAATAAAGTCTTTTATTAACGCCATAAAATGCGGCAGAGTCAGCCCATTGAATGGAAATGCTGGTCCCTGCGATCCATGTTGTTTCTTCAGTGGGAGATAAAAATATGTCCGAGTTGTTATGTGAATGGGTCTTGATTGAAAATGAATAAATACCCGGATACTCAATTTCATAAGGAACCATACTGATATAGTATATTCCGTCTTTAAGACAATTCCAAACGATAGGTGGATGCCTGTTATTTGAAGAGAACAGAACAGTGCCCGCTTCATCGTATAGTTTAAGAATAGACATGCAGTTTTCTATCGAAGCGAAAAAGACATATTGAGTGTCTTTCTGCGCGAAAAAACTTACAACATCCGTATCGCCATGGGATAGGGTATGTCTCTGAGGTGGACTATTGAGAATAAGCAATGAAGCATGTTGTGGATTATTGTCGGTTTCGAAACTGTCTGATTGAATTCCCAGGATGCGGAAGGTGTCGCCATAAGCCGATAGAGGGGGATAGTCATCGCTGGAGATTTTAATATAATACTTACCATCACCTATTGAGGTTGGCAATGTCCAGGAATAGGTTCCGCGATTGGTGAGACCCTTGCCGATTGATAGAATGGATTTATCGTCTTGGTACAGCGCAAACGAAACCGTATTGCCGGGATAGCCCAGTGTATCCCAAAGAATTGTGTAGGTATTGCCAAAAGCCCAGATGGTACTAGTATCGGGAATGTTGATTCGAAATCCTCCGAAGTAGGGATTTCGAATAGTGAATAATTTGCTGTAACCGTAAATGGAGGAGTCTTCATCTACTTGCACTCTAATTCGATATTGAGATCCCGTTCCGAGAGGCGAATAGATGGATGTCCAGTTATAGCGAGCGTTCGTGCTGGTACTTCTTTGGAAATCTGTGGTAATGGTGTATATGTTGGTTGATTCGTTAAAAAGATGGATGTTAAATTTATTTCCGCTGTGACCATTCATTGTCCAGTGAATGATGATTGAACTGTCGAAATCAAGAATTGCGTTTTCTGCAGGCACATCTACGAGAATGAGTTTTTGTGTTGAATCTACTGTTGTGTCCGGGGAATCACTGCTCGTTGGTGTGTTCTGACAAGCGAAGAGCAGCAAAAGGAGCAGAAATGTTAAAAGGTAGATTTTTGTGTTTATATTGGGCATGAGTTAGATTTCAAAGTAAATATGAAGGATTTTAATAAAATATACTAGTCGTCATTCTGAAAAGCAAGAAGTGTTATATCGCCATTTCGGTATTGCCGAATCGGTGACAAAGCAGGCGGGAGAGATATTTTTCTGAGCTGATATAGTATGAATGCGGGTGCAAAAAGTATATTCTCTTTTCAAATGAATGGATGCCCATAGGGAGGATTGATGAGCACACGATTATTGGAAATAGAACGCAAAGCTTTTAAACTGCCTGGTAAAGAGCGTGAAATATTGGCTGAGCATCTTATTCAAAGCCTGGATGACATGCCTTTTTCGAAGACAGAAGAGGCATGGGTACGGGAAGCTGAGAAGCGTTTTAATGAATATAAGCGCGGTATTCGGCAAGGCATTCCGGCCTCGCGTGCATTTCGGTTAATCCGCCAGGATCTTGGATGGTCCAGTTAATATTTGATCCTGAGGCTTTATTAGAAATCCGCGAAGCTGTCGCATTCTATGAACAAAGCAAACCGGGTCTTGGAAAATCCTTTTTGACTGTCATTGAAAAGGCCTCTTTGGAAATCTCTCAGCATCCTTTGTTTTGGCGTCAAATCAAAGGAAAGTTTCGTCGGTATCTTATTTTAGGATTTCCTTACGGCATAATATATGCCGTCGAAAAGAATACGGTTTATATTGCTGCGATAATGCATCTGAAACGCAAGCCGGGTTATTGGATCGCACGGGCAAGAAATCGATAATGGATGCTAAAACCGTCGAACAACTCAAGGGAAAATCCCGCCAATATAGCATGGTTGACGGTGGTGCAGCCGGGGTCATGGACGGTCTGGGCTTGCGTTTTGTTCAGCCTTTTGCCGTGGCCATGGGCGCCAGCAATCATGTCATCGGCTTTTTAACCGCCTTTCCCAGCCTTTTCGGCGCCTTTGCCACACTCGGTACCTTGCGTGTCATGCGACATTGGACCCGCAAGCAAATAGTTCTTGCCGGTGTGATGGCTCAAGCCATCTTGTGGCTGGGTGTGATTCTAACGGGCTTGCTCTATTTTAAACTCGGTTTAAGAACGCAGGCGCCCTCGTATGGACTGCTTCTCATTTATACCCTGCTCATCATTGCCGGAAGTTTTGCCGGGCCGGTTTGGAACTCCTGGATAAAGGATTTGGTGCCAAACGATTGTGCCGCCTTTTTCGGCCGTCGCAGCCGCATTGTGGGTCTCATTGCGCTTACCAGCATGCTTTTGTCCAGTTTTTTTCTGGATGCGGTAAAGGGGACCCATCTTTATATCGGATTCGCCCTCCTCTTTTTTTGCGCCTTCACGGCTCGCATGGTTTCGCTTTGGGCCCTTCGGAAGCAATATGAGCCCCATTTCCAGCATGAGGAATCAGCTTATTTCACCCTTATTCAGTTTCTGCAAAAGATGCGGCACAATAATTTCGGCCGCTTCACCCTTCGTGCCGCCTTTTTCATGATGGCGGTCCAGATTTCGTTACCCTTTTTTACGGTATATATGCTGAAAGATTTGCACTTCGGTTATATACAATATACGGTCATTGTCCTGTCTGCCTCGTTTTCCATGATGCTGACCATGCCGTGGTGGGGTAAATTCATTGATAAATATGGAAATCTCAAGGCTATCAAGATCAGCACTTTTGTGACAGCACTGACGCCCCTTGTCTGGCTTGCGTCCGCGCAGTTCGCGGATCGGGGTCCCACATTCCTGTTTTTTTATCTTGTCGGTGCGCAGCTTCTGGCTGGTGCGCTTTGGGGCGGTTATGAACTCGGGGTGGCCAATTTCATCTTTGATGCGGTGACGCGCCAACGACTTGCCATCTGCAACAGTTATTTCACCATCCTGAATGCCACGGGAATTCTGCTCGGCGCGCTTTTGGGCGGCGCTCTGGCATCACATGCTTTTCATTTCTTTGGTCTTTCGCCATTGCTCTTTGTTTTTCTGGTATCCGGCGTAACGCGCATGGCGGCCGCAGCGACATTTCATGTTAATGTCAAGGAAGTGCGAACCATTCAGGTCTTTGGTTTCCGTGAGGCGCAGGAACATCTGAAAAGACTTGCGCCCTGGCGCCTGCTTCAATATTTCAAGCCGGTGCAGTAATTCCGATCTGATTAAAATTAATCTTTTCTCTGACCCCTTTTCATAATGTACTTTATTCTCTATGCGTGTTTTCAAAGACTTAACTCCATCCGGGCTATTCCGGTCTTGATATTGCATGTTTTCTTTATAGATGAAATCGCTTAGTTTTAAACTCACCCTTCTCTGTTTTCTATTATTCGGCCTTCTTTTCGTTTTGAGCGGCCTGTTCATCCGTTTTCACCTGCAGAATGAGGCAACCCAATTGCTCCGGCGCCAGATGATAGGCCTCTCTCAGTCCATTGCCAGCGAATATCGGGGTGCCTTTACCGATTATCTGTTGGATGCGGAAGCGGAAAGCCCCCTCATCCAAAGCATTCGGCAGCGGCTTCAGGAAAAACGGGGTGCATTCAACCTGGTGAATGTGGCCATCCTGGATACGGCGGGACAGGTTTTGGTTTCAACGGACCGGGCCGAAGGGTTTAAGACCCGCCAACCCAGGCCCATCTCAACCAATGAGCCGGTCCGGAAGCTGGCGGACGACACGGTCTTTGCCTCGCCTGTCTATGACCATCACGGGTCACCCTCCATGACCGTGTATGTCTCCTTGACGCGCAGTGACGGCAATAGAGGCGCCATCCTGGCCGTGGATGCCAGTGCCGATTATTTCCGCATTATTCGGCGTATTCAGCGTATGTTGCTTTATTCCGGAGCCATTCTCTTGGTGCTGGTACTGCTTTTTTCGCTCATTGTGTCGCATTATATTGCCCGCCCTATTCGGCAATTGGCCGCCTTTTCCGAGCGAATTAGGCGTGGTGAATTGGGGGCTCAAAGTGCGGTGGCAACCCGAGACGAGATAGGTCGTCTTGCGGTTTCGCTGAACAGTATGAGCCACCAGCTCAAGGAGGATAGGCTTCAATTGGACGAAAAGATCAATTCTCTCATGGTTCTGTCGGGCGGCATTGCCCATGAGATACGAAATCCGTTGAACGGCATCAATCTCTATGCCGATTTGCTGAAACGAAAGTTGATTTCGCAACAGGAAGCGGGCATGCTGGACAACATCAAGACCGAGATCAAGCGTATCAACGAAATCGTGGTCCGGTTGCTGGATTATACCAAACCCGAGAAAATGAATCTGGGATCGATCCGGCTCCAGGGGCTGGTGCAGGCTGCATTAGAGGGGTTACCGAGTCTGGCTATTCCCGTTGAACTCGATGTGGCGGATTGTCTTGTCTTTGCAGATGAAGTCAAAATGCGGCAAGTGCTGATCAATCTTCTGCAGAACGGGGCAGAGGCGGCCGGAGAAAAGGGACGGTTGAGCCTCATTGCCCATCTGGAAATGGACGACAGGCTGGTCATTGAAGTGCATAATACGGGGAAGCCTGTTCCGGCAGAGGAGCGGGGTAAGCTATTTACCCCCTTCTTTACCACCAAACCGAAAGGCACCGGCTTGGGCCTGGCGCTATGCAGAAAGATTGTTTCGTCGCACGGGGGCCACATTGAACTATTGAATTCGGCTCTGCCCGGTTTTGCTACTGCATCGATAGTGACTTTGAAAGGAGGAGAAATTCATGGCGACCATTTATATTGTAGATGATGAGCAGAGTATTCGGGAAACGCTTCGTAGCGCTTTTTCGGATTTGGGCCATCAGGTGTCTGTTTTCGGTGGAGGGGCAGAGGCGCTCTCCACTTTTCAGGCCAAGCCTGCGGATCTGATTATCAGCGATGTCCGCATGCCGGGCATGGACGGTTTTTCCCTGCTGACGGCCATTAAAAACATCGATCCCGGTGTCCGATTCATTGTGATGACCGCCTATGGTTCCATTGATGCGGCGGTTGAGGCCATGAAGCTGGGTGCACTTGATTATATTACAAAACCATTTGATTTGGTGGAGATTGAGGCCAAGGTGAACCGGCTTTTTCAACCGGTTTTCCCTCCTGCACCTGCAGCTGCCGGCTGTCCTCTTTCCGTGTATGATGGTTTCATCAGCCGAAATCGGGATATGGTGCTGGCCTACGAGGTGGCGGCCAAAGCTTCCCGAAACCGAAGCAATGTACTGATTCGCGGTGATTCCGGTACAGGCAAGGAACTTATTGCCCGTGCCATCCATTTCAACGGTCCGGATGCGGACAAACGTCCCTTTGTCAAGATTAATTGCGCTGCTTTGGCGCCGGGTGTGCTTGAAAGTGAACTCTTCGGTCATGAAAAGGGATCCTTTACCGGAGCCATGAATCAGCGCAAGGGCAAGTTCGAGATTGCAGACAACGGCACCCTTTTTCTGGATGAAATCGGAGATGTCCCCTTGTCCACGCAGGTCAAACTTCTCCGTGTACTTCAGGAAAAGGAGTTTGAGCGGGTGGGCGGCAATGAGACGGTGCGGGTGGATGTGCGGATTATTTCCGCTACCAACCGGAATCTGGAAGAGATGATCACCCAAAGTCAATTTCGAGAGGATTTATACTATCGGCTCAATGTCATTCCCATTTTAGTGACTCCGCTTCGGGAGAGGCCTGAGGATATTCCGGCCCTGGTGGACCATTTCATTGCCCGGAATAAGGAGGCTAATCCCGTGGAGGTGACAGGATGCAATGAGAAATTGCTGGACATGCTTTGCGCCTACCCTTGGCCGGGTAATATCCGGGAGCTGGAAAACTTAATTGAGCGCATGGTCGTATTGTCAAACGAGGCGATCTTGAATGAAGCCTCTCTACCCTACGAAATCAAGAGCCGAATCGGGAGTGGTTTGTCCGACAAGGAAAGAACCTTTTCCGAACAAGCTGCAGGATATGAAAAACGGCTCATACAACAGGCCTTGGAAAAGCATGACACCTGTCAGGTGGCGGCTGCCAAGGAATTAAAGATGGATCGCAGTACGCTTCGGTATAAGATGAAAAAATATGGCCTTTTATAAGATTGTTCTCCTATCCGCGCTGCTTTTTCAGAGTGGGACGGCCGTGGAGCTTCCAACCGGGAGTGGGGAGGACATTTATTCCCTGGAGGCCAAGCGGATGATTCTGCTGGAAAAGAAACGGCAGGCCGAAGCGAATCGTGATTCCCTGATGCGGGAAATGGCTGAATGGGAGTGGAATGAGGCTTCCGGTTCCGAAAGCGGACTCAATGACGGATTGGGCATGGGTAGTGATCCCCGAAAACCGGGTCAGGAGCTCTTTGGCCTTTCTCAGAGAAACGGGGCGGAAAAACACCGTTGTGTGGTTGCATTGGATTCCTTGAAAGGGATGCTCCAACAACTGGATATGGCGTTAAAGAGGAATAATGAGCTCATTCGAGAGCAAATCAAGGGGAAAAAACCATGAAACCATTGACCTATATCCTGGTATTGCTGTTGTCTATTGGGGCTTTTGCTGCAAACGAATGGCGACACAAAGCCTCCCTTTCCCTGGAATATGGCAAGCGCTACGATTCCAACCTTATCCTGCCTGATTCGGTAACCGGTTCCGGGGCTGTCATCTCAGAGGTTCGTTTTCGACCGTCATTTTTATTACAATATTCTCCGCGTACTATGGTCCGCGCTCTTGTATCCTTGGGCGCTGAAGAATCGAACGGTTTTCCAGAGTGCGGCATTGCAAATGCCCGGCTTGAACTTCAGTTCAAACACTTCTTTTCTCATCTCACGATGGTGGGCGTGCGGACTGCATATGATAAAAATGTCTCCTCCTATGCGTATTATCAACGCGATCTGATTGAAGCGGAGGTCGAAGCAGGCCATTATCTGAATGCGGAAACCCACCTGCAATTTGCATTGTCGGGTACTCAGTTGCAATATCCTGATTTGTACCGGCTCTCCCTGTCTGATATGAATAAACGGAGCCATTATTACGATTATCGGCAAATCAAGGCTGCATCAAGCGTCAACCATACCTTTACGGAACGGTTCAGTAGCGAATTCGGGTTGGAGGTTTATTATCGCGATTATTTTCAGGATACCCATGATTCGGATTATGTGGGATTTGTTGAGGTGCCGCAGGATACTTATCTGACGCCAAGGTTTGGCGGAGGGTATGATACAACTTACGTTAATAAAGATAGGCCGATCTATGCCCCCAATATCCGGCAAAAGGATCTGGCGCTTCAAATGAATCTCACGACAACCGTCGCGATCTTTGCCTGTCTGAATCTTCGACCCGGTTTGACGATTCGCTTTCTGGAATCCAATGATGATTATTATTCTGGGTTGTTTTATTCGCCTATTCTCCGTTTGGAATGCCCGATCTCTCCTGCACGGATAAGTCTGTTTTATCAATATGAAGCAGAGATTTTTCCGGAAAGAAGTCCGGATCAGGGAACCGAACAAGCCCATGCCGCGGGCTTGGAGACTCAATACCGTTTTTCAAACGGCCTGTTATTCAAGATGGGTTATTTCCTGAAGGATTATCATACGCCCTATCCGGAAGAAAACTATCGGAAACGGTTGGTCACAGCCTCACTTCTTTATTCGCTTTGATTTAATTTTTCCAGAGAATACTGCGAAGAATTAAACTATTGATGATTAAAAACCCAATTTATTGGGGTGATGAAAATTTCCCAATCGTGTTATTTTTGCAGAAAACGGGGTTTTCAGAGTTTGGCACTCTCTTTGCAGTAGACAAAACAGAATGTCAATCACTCAACCCTAAAAGGAGGCCTTATGAAAAAAATCACATCCACCCTCACGACGCTGGTGTTCGGCGCAGCACTCTTTGCAGCCGGAACCCCGGAAGTCACCACTGAACCCGTAGTGAGCGGCGATCAACTTCAAACCCAGACCTGGGAGCAGAAGCAGGATGCCGTCAAAACCTGCGCGCAAGACATGGTTCAAACTCAAGATCAGTTGAAGGTGCTTGAGCAGAGCAAGCTCCAGACTTCTTCTGATGCTGAAAAAGCGCAGATTCAGCTTCAGATTGATGCCAAGACCGCGGAATTGACGCAACTCCAGACCCGATATGAGTCCATGCTGGCCAGCCACACGGCGTACAAATATGAATACAAAGATGCCAATGGCGATGGCATAAATGACAATGTGGCCGGTTCAACAGATCCTCTTGCCAAATCGTATATGTATAAAAACGGCTACGGCTACGGCTATGGTTTCATGGACGCCGACAAAGACGGCATCAATGACAACTTTGTGGATGCCAATGGTGACGGCAAGTGCGATACGGATCCTGCCATGCTGAAGACCCGTCTTCAGACCCGTGACAAGGTCCGCGGCAAAGCACAGCACGGCGATCACAGCGGCGAACAGAGCCGGGATCAGCTTCGCGGCGAAAAGTAAGAAATCTTTCTGTCAATTGATAAAGGAAAGGCGGGGCAAAGTGCCCCGCCTTTTTTTCTGATTAGAAATCCTCTAAAAAAGATAAGTTTCTATCAGATTCTATCCGGAAAGCATCTAACTCATTGTTAATCCGTAGGAAACCCGTTTGGCCTGACCTTTGCGATGAAAGGATTGAAAAGTAATACGCATTGCAATTGAAAAAAGGAGGATGATATGGGGAATTCATGGTTGAAGATTGTTTTTATTTTATTAATGGCAATGTTGACGCTGGTTCACGGCCATGTGCCGAATGAATCGGGAAATGAACTGCAGCTCCTAAGTTACAAAATGACCGGCGCAGCTCCGGTCTTGGATGGGGATGTGGCTACAACTAATCCTGTGGAATGGAAAGAGGCCTTTAATCGGCTAATCATTTTGACGGATGGGGATTCCGCCACCCTTCTCATGATGAATGATGATGATTATCTCTATGTGGCATTAGCCTATCACCATGCTAATACCGGCGTCCAGAATAAGGCCTATTTTTATTTTGATGAAGGCAGTAGCGGCGGCTCCCATGATGATGCGCTTACGGCCGGGCATGAAAACGGCATTATTTTCAATCTCAACGACGAAATCAGCATGAACAAGCAGGATCAGCATTGGAACGGCTCGGCCTGGACCGATGATACGGATGGGGACAATGATTTCAATGCAGGATGGAGTTTTTCAGCTCAGATACATAATGTCGAAATGCGAATCCCTCTAAATAATCTCAAGGTTGATGATGCGAACAATTCCGATCTGAATGTCTCTGCCACGGATGAAGTGGGTTTCTTTTTCAAGATATTCAAGAACGGTGAAACCACCGTGACTTGGAGCCGCTTTGCCGGCACGGATGAAAACACGGTGGGTAACTACGCGGATTTGCAGTTGGATGTTAATCGGACTTATACCACTTTTTATTCAACCTTCAATGCCAATGGGAATCCCACGGTCTCGGATGGTCGGATTACCGGCGATGACGGTTGGCGCGGCAGTTATCAGAAAAACCTTGTTTTAACCAATTTTAAAGGGGATTATATTGATGCGATCCTCTATTTGGTGGAAGACCCGACCAACCACTACATCCATGCGGGTCTTAAGATTGAAGATGATTATAATGCTTCGGATTATCTGAGAATCTACCAAGAACAGGAAATCACCTATCCGGGTGATACCTATGATGCAAAATTGAATACGGCCAAGGAGAATTGTCTTCAGATTGGTGCGGATGATTCCTTCTCGGATCGTTACTACCTTGACGGAGCAACTCAATATGTGGCCGGTACCTGGCCTGTGGATGGAGAAGCTGCGGATAATCAGACCGGTGCAGCCTATTACAATACGGATGCAGCGAGTCATGAATTCGAGTTGCGTCTTATCAGCAATGGCGGTGCGTACGATTTGTCTTTGAATAATAACGCTGAATGTCAATTTTTAATAGAATATGTGGATGCGGACAAGCCTGCCGGAGAACAGAATTATTATTGGGTCAATACCACGAATAATGTTCAGATCATTGCGGATCAAACCAACAGCCCACCTAACCGGATTGCTGCCGGATGGGCTGTCCTGCAACTCGGTACTCCCTATGCACAGGTGATTTACCCGGTAGATAATTCGGAGGTGGAAGGGGTGGTCAATCTGCGGATATATGCGCAGGATGAGAATGCTAATGGGATTGATTCTGTGAAGGTTTACCGTCCGTCGGATCCGGGAACTTTCATCACCTTGTCCCGGATAGCGGGATTGAATGAATGGTCCGGCGTGTGGAATACCCAGAATTTGGCCAATGGTCATGATACTCTGGTTTTTAAGGTCTGGGATGATGATGGGAATGAGCTTGAACGTTTAGTAGAGCTTGAGATTAGCAATGGTGGCGGTAGTGTTACTGCGCCTACGGTAACCATTAACAGCCCGACCCCGGGTACTGCAGTGGGTGGAACTGTGACCATCAATTTTACCACAACCGGTACCGTGGCGACCCGTGAAATCAGCATTGACGGCGCCGCCTATACCGCTACGTCGACCAATAGCAGCCATACCTGGAATACGGTGTCTCTGGCTGAGGGAAGCCATACTGTAAAGATCAAAGTGACCGGCAGTAATGGAAGCGCGACCACGGAGACGGTCAATTACATCGTGAACAACACCCCTGTTGTCACCCTGTTGTCTCCTCTGGGAAGCACAATTCAGCAGGGGCGTATTGAGGTCACGTTTTCCGTGGTCCTGACCAACGGTTCGCCGGACTCTTGTCAGCTTTCTGTGGATGGGTCAAATTGGTCCCGTACCCAGACGAACAGTCTCGATAGTATCGACACGTGGGATTATAGTGAAGGGGCTCATCTTATTCAAGTGCGTGCCTTTTATCGCGGCCATGTGGGTTATTCCGCTCCCTTGGCCCTGCTATTTCAAAATGCCCCGTCCGTGACCTTGGATTCGCCGCGAGCTGATTCGGTGATTCACGGGGATGTGGTGGTTGCCTTCACCGCCGCACCTGTTTCTCCGGCAATCATTTCAGCCACTGAGATCAGCGTGGATGGCGGTGCTTTTAGGGCTACCTCTACCGGTTCAACCGATACCTTGGACACGCAGGCGCTCACAGACGGTAGCCATACGATTCAGATAAAAGTGACGGACGATCAGGGTAAAACAGGTTTATCTGTTGCTGTTAAGATTGAAATCCGGAACGCACCTTCCGTGGTTCTGACAAGTCCGGTGGCCGGTTCGGAGGTTTCAGGAATCGATACCGTCAACTTCGCCTCAACACCCATTTTGCCCGCAACCATCGAATCCTCATGGGTCTCCGTGGACGGTGGGGAATGGGTCGCCACAACAACCGATACGACCTATTTAATGACCACCGTGAATATGATTGACGGTGCCCATTCCATCCAGATCAAAGTGCGCGATATTAACCGTAAGGAAGGTTACTCATCCCGTATCGGCTTCTTCACACAAAACAATCCTTCCGTAGAGATTACTTATCCGGTGGCCGGTCAATATGTAGCCGGTGTGGTTACCGTGGCTTTTGCGGTGCAAACGGTTGCCCCATCACAATTTGATTCGGCCTGGATTTCGGTGGATGGCGGTGCCTATCTTGCCGCCACTACAGAATCAACCTTTGTCTGGGACACCCGATTGACGAACGATGTGGAACATATTCTCAAGGTCCGCGTGGCCGATGATCACGGCAAACGGGCCGAGTCCGAGATTGTGTTGGTCAAGGTGGATAACACGGTGCCTATCATCACCTCTGCGGGCATTGATTATAGCGGACTGAAAGCTGTGACTGAGTCCGGTGCCATCCGTTTTTCAGCGCTGGTCTTTGATCGGCAAAGCGATATCGTGGATTCCACGGTCTTTCTTTCCATCCCGGCCCTTTCCTTGGATTCCCTCCGCTTGTATGATAACGGTTCAGAGGGAGATACGCTAATCGGGGATCAGGTTTATAGCCGCCTTCTTACCGTGGCAGGTCTCACCAGTGGTTCTGTGGTCTATAGCTTGACTGCCTATGACAAGCTGGGCAATTCAACCTTGATTACGGATACCTTTTATTTCGACGGTGTGGCGCCTGTGGCCGCTTTGACCGTGACCCCGCTTGCAGAGGAAGGCATTGACGGGCTGCATGGCAATGTCTATACGGACCGGATAATATTGAAAGGCTCCTTTTTGGATGCGCATAGCGGTATTGCGGCAGCACGCATCACGGTCACGGACACGCTGGTGAACGGAGAGCCGGTCATTCAATCTCCCCTGACCCTGGATGCCGGTGACTCTCCCTTTTCACGCTCCATTGAATTGATAGAGGGCGAAAATATCATTACTCTGGAAGTTCGGGACTGGGCCGGTAACCTCACGACCACGCAGGCGATACTCCGCTATATTCCTCCTAAGGTCTCCACAACCATTGGGGACAAGGGGGGCAGCGTGCTTTGTCCGAACGGCACCCGGATTGTGATTCCAGAGAATGGGCTTTTTTCACCGGTCACCATTACCATTGTCCGGACCGACTTGGCCACACTGCCGAAACCGGAAGAAAGTACCATTCAACTCATTGGTGCTGCCTATGATTTCTCACCCGACGGCCTCGTTTTTCGCAAAGAGGCGGAACTTACTCTGGCTTATACGGAAGCGGATCTTGATCTGGATATGGATGGAACGGCTGATGTTTCGGAAGAGGATCTGACCATCTACTTCCTGGACAAAACGAGTTGGAGACCGGTGGGAGAGGCGGTCGTGGATACGGTGTTGCATCGTATTGCGGTTTCGACCAACCATTTCACCCTCTATGCAGTCGGTACGCGCGCGGCGTTGCCAAACAAGATAAAGAGTTACTGGACTCACAATCCGCTGGTTCGTTCCGAACAGGCCACCTTCCAGTTTGAAATGCCGGAAAAGGGAACCGTCTCGCTCTCCATCTATGATATGGCCGGTGACTTGATTCGGATCCTGTTGCCGGAAAAGACGAAGAAGGACGCGGGCGTCCATTCAATCCGCTGGAACGGTGCCAATGGCCGGGATCGCTTTGCGGGCACGGGCCTGTATCTCTATGTCTTCAAAGTGGAGACCGTGAACGAGAAGAAGATTGTTAAAAAACCGATAGCTATTGTCAACCGATAATGGTGGTGAGATAGGAGAAAAATATGAAAAACAAAAATTGGATACCCTTGCTGCTTCTGTCCTCTCTTCAGCTGCTCTTTGCCCGGCCTATCGAATTGCCTCTGGGTGCGCGG
>Ga0156536_1024_pt1 | contig 16146 bp, 12 predicted proteins | sample RifOxyB2_FD_111931 | JGI IMG/M metagenome (GOLD analysis project Ga0156536, IMG submission 111931) | Elusimicrobia bacterium RIFOXYB2_FULL_49_7 | reverse complement strand
AGAAATCACCCACATCGGATAGCTGGTTATAAGAATAGATCGGCATGCTTGTGCTATCCCATTGAACCGATTTAAATTGCAAAACAGACGCGTCTTTCCCGGTATTAAGGAAAAAATTCCCTCCTAATGATACATTTTCAGACAAATCAAAGGCCATGGCAAAATTCCAGCGCCCTAAGTAACCTTTTTCCGTGAAATCACCTGCAGGGCCTGCAAAACCATAAGCCAGATTCTGCGGCCGGGAATAACCCACGGCAAAGACCAAGCTCCCTTGAAGGGTTGGTACCGGATAGACATAGCCGATGGAATGAAAGCGGATTTCCGAGACTGCCTGATCATAGCTTTTTTCACCATCATAGCCTGAATGGTTCTGGAGGTTATAATATTGAATGCCAAGAGAGAACTCATGCTGACGAATTTTAGCCAATCCGGCCGGGTTGGAATAGACCGCACCATAATCGCTACACTGAGCAGTGGTCGCACCCGCCAGCGCCATATTGCGTGCTCCCACACCATCTTCTTTACCGACCAGTTCCATTTGAGCAAAAAGCGAGGAGACCGATAGAACGATGAAGATAAGTCGGATTAACATATCATCGTACCCTTTTCATATTTCGTATGTTATCAAAATCAGTCTTCAAGGATTTTGAAGAGTCGGGATTAGCACTCTTTTTTTCCGGCAACGCTTCCGGTGATGTGGATGCTTTGGGCGGTGGCAAAGACTCCTTTTTCGGATTCAGCAGGTTGCGGACATCAGTTTGGTTGTTCAACTTCGGCAAATTATCGACCGTAGGAACAGTTGACGTCGAACCGCCCCCCTTGCTCCCACTTCCGCCTGAATAATGGCGTGAAGGAGAATAATAAGGAGAACCGTTGTTATAATATTGTCTGTCAGGATAGCGATTACGCCAATAGGTTTGTTGCCACCATGGATAGTCATTATAGTAATCCCAGTAACCAAAAGAGCTATAAATTCCTCTTGGACAATACTGATAGCCCAGACGGTGATAGAGTCCGCACCGATCGCATTCGCACCAGCATAGATCATGTTGAATCTCAAAGGGCGTGCAATTGCAGTTATTCAGCGGGGTCGAATTTGAATAGTTCTCAGCTTGATTGATACCCGAGGAATCGCTGGCGGAAGAGGTGCTTGCATAATGCGCGGATGTTAAAAGCTGGGTATAGCAACCCGATAATATCGCGAGAAACAGCAGCAGACCGCACACACGTTTAACAATAATCATCATGATTTAAATATATTAAAAAACAGAAGCAAATCCCAACTTGTCCTTTCCTGCCCGGGAATACTATTTTAATTTCCCATGGAAAAGAAAATGGAAAACCCCGGCAAATCGCCTGGCAGCGCTGATTATGCCCCCGGCTGGAGCATGAAACACTGGATAATTTTCAGCCTGTCATGCACGTTATTGTTTATTGTTCTGAGCGCACTGGGCATTTACCTTGTTTATTCCCATTTAAAAAAAGAGCTTCCCAGCATTGAACAGCTGGAAAACATCGAGCCCAATCTGATTACGCGTATTTATTCTGAGGACGGCGTTCTTCTCAAGGAATTTTTCACGGAACGACGGATATGGCGGAGGCTTGACGAGATGCCTCCACATGTTTATCAGGCGGTCATTTCCATCGAAGATAAACGCTTTTGGCATCATTGGGGAATGAACGTGTATGCCATTCCCGCCATTTTATCCGAGGCAGCCACCTCCGGCCGTTCTCTGCGCGGCGGCAGTACCCTAACCCAACAGTTGGCTCGGAACTTATACGCCTCGATTGGAAGCGAACGGAGCTATATTCGGAAGATTAAGGAGCTTTTTACCGCATTTCAGATTGAAAAGACGTATACGAAGGAAGATGTACTTCAATTTTATTTGAATCAGGTTTATATGGGTGGAGGAGCCTATGGCTTTCAAGCAGCGGCACAGAAATATTTCAACAAATCAACCCTGACAGCCTTAACGCTGGCAGAAGCCGCAACATTGGCAGCGATTATTCAACGCCCGGAATATTATCGGCCGGACGTTAATTCGGAACACGTTTTAAAACGACGAAATCTGGTTCTGAGTGAAATGCATCAGGATGGTCTTATTACAAGCAAGGCTTACCGTCAAGCCGTTTCACAACCTGTTGTCACCGTAGAGCAGGAGGAAAAAGCGGGAAAGGCGCCCTATTTCGTCGAAATGGTCAGAAGCTATCTTGAAAAGCAATATGGCGCCAAGGCTTTATACGGCAGCGGTTATACCATCCGAACCACATTGAATGACAACTTACAGGAACGTGCGGAAAGCCTGGCGACCATCTACCTCGACTCATTGCAATATTCACTCGACGCTAAATTCATCAACGAGATGGGACTTCGGAAAAAGACCCGCCTATCCATGGATAGTCTCCGCGCCAATCTGCCTTTCCATATCAAACAGACAGCCCATCTCTTTTCTCCGTTGTATTCTGCCACAGAGACTCAAACGGATTCGACGGGAAAAATAGTAAAAAAACTCGTCCGCGAAGCCCTTCCCGACTCCATGAAATATCGCAAGATTCAGATCGCATTGGCCATTCTGGATAATAAGAGCGGAGCCATTCGGGCGCTTATCGGCGGACGAAATTATGAGGAAAGTAAATTCAACCGCGTAACACAGGCATTTCGTCAACCCGGCAGCGCCTTCAAGCCTTTTATCTATACGGCTGCCATCGACAACGGGTATACGGCCTCCACCATCATGCTGGATCAGGCTTTTTCCATTCCGGATCCAATTCTCGGGGAATGGCGTCCGGAAAATTACAACCGCGAATTTAGGGGGGAAATCACGCTTCGACGCGCTCTTGCCTCCTCCATCAATACCGTGGCCATCAAATTGCAGCAGAAAGTAGGAACCGTTACGGTGATTAATTATGCGGTGAACATGGGGCTTGACAGGAAACATCTATCTGCCGTTCCGTCTCTTGCCATCGGTTCCTGCGAAGCCATTCCCCTATCTCTTTTTTCGGCTTATAGCGCAATTCCAAACGGAGGCGTACGTGCGGATCCTTTTTTCATCAATGATATTTATGATCGGCAGGAAAATCTGGTGGAAGCACATTATACGGTACTTCACAATGTTTTAAATCCGCGCACCGCCTATGTCATGACCTCCATGCTACATTCCGTCGTTTCTTCCGGAACGGCCATTTCAGCCTATGCAAAAGGGGTTAATTTTCCCGCCGGCGGCAAGACCGGTACGACCAATGATTACACGGATGCCTGGTTTGTAGGATTTACACCGGATCTCACTTGTGGTGTCTGGGTCGGCTCGGATGAGAAACGTTCGCTGGGAGAGGGACGAACCGGTTCCAGCGCAGCCCTTCCCTTGTGGACGGATTGCATCCTTTACGCTTATGATTCTTTAACGCTTTTCCAAAAAAGAGACTTTGACATACCGCAAGGAGTGACATTTCAGCGTGTATGCAAAGTATCCTGGATGTTGGCCGGAGAAAAATGTGACAGTGTCATGGACGAGGTGTTTGTAGTTGGAACGGAGCCGCCCTTATGCAATAGGGATCATTCCGTTCAGCGCCAGGACAACGGCAGCCGGCTTGATCCCTTCGGTACGCGACGCGGGCCACGCCCCTCCTCCCTTCCACTGGATAGCACGCAAAAAAAGAAGCAGAAATTATTCATGATGTAATGACTTTTGCGGGCTGTGAGCACGATCATTTTCTTGATGGTTTGTAAAGCAATAATTATATTGATATTTTTAAGGTTTAATCTACCAGGAGGTAATCTTGAAAGAATATTCAACCGAACAAATCAGAAATATCGTTCTCATCGGGCACGGCGCATCGGGTAAAACCATGCTGGCGGAAGCCATTCTTGTGGGGGGAAAAGCCGTCTCAAAAATGGGTTCCGTGGATCATGGTTCCACGGTGATGGATTGGGACTCTTTTGAGATCGACAGAAAAAGCTCCGTCAATCTCTCTGTTGCTTCCGCTCAACTCAAGGATGTCAAGCTCAACCTTATCGATACGCCTGGATTTCCGGACTTTTTAGGGGACGTTATCTCCGGTTTGGCGGTTGCCGAAACATCGGTAACGGTGGTCTGTGCCGCTTCAGGACTCCAGGTCCAGACCCTGCAAACCTGGGACTATGCCATAAAAGCCGGGCTGTCCAAAACGATTTTCATCAATAAGATGGATCGTGAAAACGCTGACTTCGATAAAGTATTGGAGGCCTTGAAGGAACGATTTGGTGCGGATAAAATTGTTCCCATTACTATGCCGATCGGCAGCCAAACGACTTTCAAGGGAATCGTCGATCTGGTTGTCATGGAGGCTTTCATTGAAGGTAAAAAGGCCGCCATTCCCGAGGATTTAAAAGAAAAAGCCGCATTACTCCGAGCGACTCTGATGGAAAATATCGCGGGCAACGATGAAAATCTCATGAATAAATTCCTGGATTCCGGCGAATTGACATCGGAAGACATTATGAAAGGTATTAAGAAAAGCATCGCCGACAATACCATTATCCCCGTACTTTGCGGAAGCGCGGTTAAGGAGATGGGTATTCAACAACTGATTAATTTCATTGTTTCCTCCTGTCCTGCGCCGGCCAATAAAGGCATGAAACTGGAATCCGCCGTAATTTTTAAGACCTTTGTCGATCCTTTTCTGGGAAAGCTTTCCTATTTCAAGGTTATTGCCGGTCAACTGACCGCGGAATCGGCCCACAAAAATAACCGCACCAACACCACGGAAAAAGGGAAAATAGCAACGATTTTCGGTAAAAAGGTGGAAGAAATCCAGAACTGTGTTTGCGGTGACATCGCTACATTCCTGAAAGTCGAGAACACCAAGGCAGGCGATATTATCGGCGAAACGAACGAGAAAAAAATCTTATTTCCAAAACCCTGTTATGCGATAGCCTTGGAAGTTGAAACCAAGGGGACCGAAGACAAACTTGCGACCGGACTCCACAAACTGGTTGAAAATGATCCCATCATGTATTTTAAGCGTGATTCGGAAACGCATCAGACCTTGCTTTTCGGTATGGGCGATACGCAGACCGCGCTGGTTCTGAAGAAGTTGGAAAGAGACTATAAGGTTAAAATAGTGGAAGTTGAAATCATCGTTCCTTATCGTGAAACCATTACAAAAAAAGGTCATGGTGACTTCCGTCATAAAAAACAATCCGGTGGTGCAGGCCAATTCGCTCATGTCATCCTGGATATGGAGCCCATGAACCGGAGTGAGAACTTCGAGTTTCTCAACGAAATAGTCGGCGGCGCCATCCCAAAGAACTTCATCCCCGCTGTTGAAAAGGGGGTAAAAGAAGCCATGGAAAACGGTTCCTTGGCAGGCTTTCCAGTGGTGGACATCCGAATTCGTGTTGTAGACGGGAAGTACCATGACGTGGATTCCAACGAAATCTCCTTTAAAATTGCCGGGCGAGGCGCTTTCCGTATGGCACAGAAGCTAGCTAACCCCATCTTACTCGAACCCATCTACGAGATGGCGGTCATTATTCCGGACGAATATACAGGGGATGTGATGGGTGATCTGAATCAACGGCGCGGCCGGGTAGAAGGCCTTGAAAGCCTCGGCAACAGTTTAACGCGTATCAAAGCACACGCCCCTTATTCCGAAATTCTCAAATATATGATCGACTTGAAAGCCTTGACGCAGGGCCGTGGAACTTTTGAGATGACCTTTTCAAAATATGAGGTAGCTCCCGCTCAATTTCAATCCAAAATTATTGAGAAATACGGCAAACATGCGGCGGTGGAAGAAGAATAGTCTTATTGGGATACCTAAAAAAAAGGGTGCGGACTTATCAAAGTCCGCACCCTTTTTTTTCTTTTATTGGCTATTGCCTTTAAAATTTTAGAGCAGCGCTGATGCGGCTAACCAAAACACCGTCTTCACCGCCGGACAGAAAACTGCTGTACGGGAATGCCTCCGAAACCGTTACATCGAATTTCAGACGATCATCAGGTGTTCCCAGTGTGATGCCCCAGGCGACGGCATCCACATCCCGTTCGTAAAGACCTTTTTGATAGATAAAATCATCTTTGCTTACCCGGAGATATTCATAAACCTTGTTCCCGCCGACGCGAATGGCAAACCAGTCCCAGAGCATTTTCTTTTCCACGCCGAAGCTATAAACCATTTTATGGGATATTTCTTCCACGCCGCCCGGTAAGGGAGTACTGTTGACGTCCGAAGCATCGGACGGGTAGATTTGCAATCCGCCGATCCTATCAGGATAGGCGGATTTGTGATACACATATTTCGCCCCCGCCCAGATAAGCCCCTTATGGAGTTCTCGGTTAAAACCAAACCCAAGACCAAGGTCCGTGGTATTAAATCCAAGCAAGTGACGAGAATTCAGTATCATGATGGGAACAACCGTATTTTTTGATGAGAGACTGATAAAAGAGCGAAGATGAACATCGAAATTATTACCCTGCTCGCTGATGTTGATATCTTTTACATTCGTATCATTGAACACTTTTGTACGATCCAGGGAAAAACGATCAAAATTAATGCTTCCTTCAATAGAGTGGCCGAAAAAGCGGTAGACAATGCCGAGATTACCGCCCACAATGGAAATCTCGGCGTTATCCTCTTCGACCGTTTTTTTATTGCCCGCATAACGGACACCCAGTCCGAAGTCTAAATCTTCGTTTGGCGAAACACATCCAAAAGCATAAATATCGGCAAACGGCTCAGGCATCTCGATCGCATCAAGGTAATCCACACGATCACCGCCGCCCGGGATTAATTTATCCCCATAATTGTATACCAAAAAGGTGTTATTGTCCTTAAAGGAATTGTATAATTTTTCGATCTCAAAGGTTTTATTCAGTGTGACGCCGCCGGTCAGTCTGAGGCCTGAGGGCAACGGATAGCTCAACACTCCGGCAAACCACTGTTCGTCACGCGTCCACTGACCGTTTCCGGTCTCTTTGATTTGTCCCAGCGAACCCGAAAGCATGTTACCGAAAGCAGGTGCGGTTGCAGGGTTAAGCGAAGCGGACGTTTCGTCTTTGATAAAATCCGTATTGTTTCCCATTGATTCCACACGCGCCTGTGTCGCGAACAACAGGCCCGGAATGAACAGCGCGGCAAAAAGTATCGTCTTTGACATTTTCATTATCATTTCCTCCCAAAATTACAGACTAAAGGTGGACGAGATTCTAAGCAGCATGTGGCCGCCGTTACTGGACCCTTCCAGACCTTTGCCGAATGGGTTAAAATAGGGGGTGGCTTCATTAAAGGTGATGTCAAAACGCAAACGATTTTGATAATTAAGCCCTATTCCAAATCCCAAAAGATCATCCGACAATCCGGAATCTTCTGAATTCTGGACCCATTCTTCGGTCTTGATGTTCCCCACTTCAATTTCGCGGGTTCCAAAATAACGATGTCCGCCTACCCGAACAATAAGCCATTTCCAGATAAGGGATTTTTCAATGCCGAAATTGAAATGCATGCCCTGACCGGACTCTTTGATATCCGCTGAATCATTCTCGGCTGAATAGTTTTCCCACTCCATCCCGCACCAGAAAAAACCGTTTTCAAGACGATAGCTTCCGCCAATTCCGCCCGAAATAATTGTGATGGATGAATCAAAAACCGCTTTTTTTGCATAGTTGACAGCAGGGACAAAAACGATTCCACCACCGATCTTTGTCTGAAAAAAGAGCCGGCTACCTAAATAAAGTGAATTATCCGTTTTTTCCTTAATATCAAGCGCAGACTCAAAGCCTTCCCCTGTATTCGAATAGATAATCTGTCCTATTCCCCCAAAAATTTCCAGGCTATGAGAACCTAATCCGATTTCCGTTCCTCCGTTGAACCGATTCAAGGAAATCGAGGGCCCAAAGGTAGAATCATTCGTACCTTGATACTTCGCTTCTTGTGATGCATGATAGTATGCAGCGGCAGCGTTGATTTTTCCGAAATGAGCACCTAAGATAAAATCGCTTTTACCTTTTAGATCCGGAAAGACGGTACCTGTTTTGTATAATCTGCGATTTTTCTGAGCATTATAAAAAAGCAAAAGATCGTCTTCCCGGTTAAAAGCCGCTCCGCCAAATAGCGCGAAGTTGGGATTGAGTTCATAATTGTAAACCACGCCGAACCATTGGTTCGTTGGCGTACCGGTTTTGACCTGATAACTGGTATCAAAAACCAGTTGGCTGGTTGAGGGATGAAATATTCCACCCGTGGTTGTTGAACAACTAATAGAAGTATCAACGCTTGTCACTAATCGAGGATTATTTAGAACCAATTCCTTGGAATCGCTTACAAAACCAAGTGATCCGGTTACAAAATTACCCAGCACGCCGATTCCCGCAGGGTTTCGGAAAATACTCATGTCATCTCGAAAAAAGATGTCGCGTTTACCCATGCTCTCAATCCGACTTTCCGTTGCATTGACGGAAAGGGCCATGAACAGGGCCAATAATATTAATTGGGTAACCATGCGCACGATATAACTCCCTTGTTTAAAGGTTTAAATTATTTTAAATAACCTGTTTTTCAATAAATTAAATCAAATTTTCAAATGAAGTCAATAATTTATTGGTTATAGAAAAGAAAAGAGTCCCGGACGAATGCCCGAGACCCTTGAAAATAACACCTATGTTATGGTTATTTAAAAAACTGATATAAAGGAGTGGCATCCTTAAGTAAAGGAGCCAACACAAGACTGACAATGGACATCAATTTTATAAGAATATTCATTGCCGGACCCGATGTGTCCTTGAAAGGATCCCCAACAGTATCACCCACTACAGCCGCTTTATGCGGGTCGCTCTTCTTGCCAAATCCGGCCAAATGACCGGCTTCAATGTATTTTTTAGCATTATCCCACGCACCGCCCGCATTGGCCATAAGCAGAGCCAGCATAACACCGCATAGCGTGGAACCGGCCAAGGCACCGCCTAAGGCTTCTTTGCCCAGCCCAAAACCGATAACCACCGGGAAAAGAACCGCAACAATTCCAGGCGCCATCATGTGCTGAATAGCCGCTTTGGTGGCTATATCAACACAGGTTTTTGTATCCGGTTTTGCCGTGCCTTCCATCAATCCCTTGATTTCACGGAATTGGCGGCGAACTTCTTCGACCATTTTAAAGGCCGCACTTCCGACCGAGCGCATGGTGCTGCTGGCCACAAAGAAGGGAACAAGCCCTCCTAAAAAGGTTCCAATCACGACCTTTGCACTAGTAAGGTCGATCTTTTCAACACCTGCAGCCAAGCTATAAGCGGCATAAAGAGCTAATGCCGTCAGAGCCGCGGAACCGATGGCAAAACCTTTGCCAATCGCAGCAGTGGTATTGCCAAGAGAATCCAGCGTATCCGTAATCTTACGCGTCTCAGGACCGAGTTCGCTCATCTCGGAAATGCCGCCCGCATTATCTGCAATAGGACCATACGCATCCACGGCCATGGTGACACCGATAGTACCGAGCATACCAACAGCCGCCAAAGCGATGCCGTAAAGACCGGCAAAGTAATAGCTGAGCCCCATTGCCACACAGATGCCGATAACAGGCAGAATCAAGGATTCCATGCCGATTGCAAGACCGGCGATAATGACGGTTGCAGGACCCGTCTTAGCTGATTCGGCAATATCGCGAACCGGCTTGCCCGAGGTATAATACTCTGACAGAAGGCCGATGGAAATACCGATTAAACAACCCGCTGTTACGGCATGGGCAAATTTCATTTCAATGCCAAGGCGCCCGGCAATCGCATAGGTCAGAGCAAGCATGATAACAGCGGAAAACCAGGTGGCCAAGCGCAGGGCCAACGGCGGATTACTGCGTTGGAGTATTTTCATTGAAGCAACACCGATAAGGCTGCCAACCAAGCCCACAGAAGTAATCAGGATAGGAAAAACAGCGTAAGCAATGCGGCTATCGGCAATCAGAGCCATAGAGGTGGTAGAGGCCAATGCAATCGTTGCAATGACAGCACCGACATAGCTTTCAAAGAGGTCTGCCCCCATACCCGCAACATCGCCTACATTATCGCCCACATTGTCAGCAATAACGGCCGGATTTCTGGGGTCATCTTCCGGAATACCGGCTTCGACTTTGCCGACCAGGTCTGCACCCACGTCGGCTGATTTCGTATAGATACCGCCGCCGACACGCATAAAAAGAGCCACTGAGCTGGCGCCCATGGCAAAACCGTTCATGACAGCAAGAGAGGCCATATTGTTGCCGGAGCGGCTCATCAAGAAAATGAAAAGGACGCTAAATCCGATAAGACCAAGGCTGGCTACCGCCAAACCCATCACAGCACCACCATTAAAAGCCATGGAGAGCGCTTTGGACATGCCGAATTTATTGGCAGCCGCCGCGGTACGAACATTCGCTTTGGTTGCCGCTGACATGCCAATGAAGCCGCATAGGATGGAAACCAGGCCGCCGGTAATATAGGCCAAACCCGTACCTTTGCCGAGAAAGTATCCCAGCAGGGCTGAGACGACTACAATAAAAAGGCCGACATTGATGAGCTGGCGTTTCATATACGCCATTGCACCTTCTCGAATCAAAGCAGCGATCTGCTGCATCTTCTCGTTTCCGGCATCCTGACCGGAAATGAACCGGTAGATGGCGAAAATGATGACCAGACCCAGGACGCCCAACCAAGGAGCCAGATAGGTCAGTGAATCCATGCAAACCTCCTTATTAAGTTTAAGTAATGAAATTTCAAAAAGACCAAATAATATACGTTAACCGGGCATTCATTTCAAGAGGTAATTAACGATTGAAATCAACGATTCCATTATTATTATGTTGATGATATTAATTTCATTTTAATTTGAAATATTATATCTTATATATCAGACAACAAAAAAGGAACTTCATTATGAAATATGCCGCTCTTTTGCTGCTTGCAATGGTCATGACAGTGTCCGCGGAAAAGCAAGTGGTGGTCGCCAAGAAAGACAATACAAAAGTCTATCAGAATCAGGTCCGCCAGCTTTACGAAAACCCTATCTATACAGCCAAAAAAGATGAGTACATGGAAGTTGTGGAGTCCGACAGAAATCTTTTCAAAGTACGGTTGTCCAATGGCAAGACAGGATGGGTTGAAAAACAGCTTGTCTCAACGGAAAATAAAGGCAAAAAGGATATGAATTACGTTTTTGAAGAAACCGAGGTTCAGGGCTGGCTCGACAATCCTCAGGCTGTATACATTTTAGATATGACAGACCCCAACTTTAAGCCTATCAAGCTTGACAAAAGTTTTTCGGATAATCTCGAGGAAAACGTAGATAGGGAACAGTCTGAAGAACAACATGGGATGTATCGCCCGAACACGGAAGTCAAAAAGTAGTTGAAAATGTGTGGGTGAAAGGAATTGAACCTTCAGCCTACAGAATCGGAATCTGTCACTCTATCCATTTGAGCTACACCCACAATGGTCATTAATATATCTTTTTTTTGTTTGATTTGACAAGAAAAGCTGCGACTTTTTATTTTAGGTTCCTGACTTATGAAAAAAGATTTTAAAAAGATATGCGCGGAAATTGCAAATATCCGGCATGCTTATAACAACCTTTTCAATACCATCCATGGCTACGCGGAATTAGCCCTGGAATGCTCGAAGACAAAAAAAGGCAAGGAGTATGAATTCTTTGTAAAAAAGTTGCTTGCCTTTATTCCCAAGAAAACGAACAGCGCCCGAAAGCTGTCCCTGCGGCTTTCCGTCATCCAAAAAGAGATTCAAATAACCCGATAAAAAGATAGTCGATTGAATCATTGATCTTTCAGGTCGAGGATTCTTTGTTTTTTTTAAGAAAAGGACCTTCTTATGACAAAAGACCTTTTAACTCTGAATGAGTTCTCCGGAGCGGAGCTGAACAACCTGCTCTTTTTATCCGGCAACATGAAGAAAGAATTAAAAAAGGGAAAACGCAATCACCCGGTTTTGGCCAATAAAACCGTGGTTCTGATATTTGAAAAACCCAGTCTCCGTACACGGGTCACTTTTGAAACCGGCATTAACCAACTCGGCGGCAGTCCTATCTATTTGGCGCCCGATACCATCCAAATAGGCAAACGGGAATCGGCCTACGATGTGGCTAAAAACCTGGAGCGGTGGGTATCGGCTATTGTGGCTCGGACGTTTTCACACAAGCTTCAAGAGGAATTGGCCGCGCATGCCTCAATTCCGGTTATCAATGCCTTAAGCGATGATCATCACCCCTGTCAGGCGCTGGCCCTGGGACTCACCCTGAAAGAACAATTCGGTAAATTAAAAGGACTGGAACTGACCTTTATCGGTGATGGCAATAATGTAGCCGCCTCGCTTTTGCTGCTCTGTGCCAAGTTGGGCACCCATTTTACACTGGCCTGTCCAAAGGGATATGAAATCGGAAAGAATATTCTTTCACTCGCCTCGAAAGAAGCCGTTAAAAGCGGTTCCAAAATCCGTGTGCTTCATGATCCCAAAGAGGCGGTAAAACGGGCCGACTTAATCTATACCGATGTTTGGGCCAGTATGGGACAGGAACGGGAAACCCTGGAGCGAAAAAAAAGATTCTCCCCTTTTCAGGTCAATGAAAAGCTGATGGCCTTGGCGCCCAAGCACGCCCGTTTTTCACACTGCCTGCCCGCACATCGGGGCGAAGAAGCGACCAATGAGGTGCTGGATGGAGCCGCTTCCGTGATGTTTGATGAAGCGGAAAACCGGCTGCATGTTCAAAAAGCGGTTCTCTCGCTCTTGGTTAAGAAATAGCTTTTAATTTCCATTCCAACCATTTCAGATTGAAGATCGCGTTCAATATGGCACTGATGCGATAGTGATTATACGCCACAGCCACACTGTCTGTTATTGAGATGATAAGTCGTCACAATTCTCATTATCAGTAATCCAATTCTCTTAATTGAAAAAAAATCTTTGGGCTTGGAGATAATAACCGGCTTTTCGGGCTTTTTCAGCCAAAATTAAAGGAAAAACCATGAGCAAAGCAGCCCCTGTCAACAACAAAGACGGACAGATTCCGACAAATATCGAGGGACAGAAGCTCGATCTGACCTGTCGCCAGAAGCTTGGACACACCAGAAACCTAAATTATTTTACTTATAGGAGTGGTGTCTATGGAAGGGAAGCAGAAAGCTAAACCGGACAGAGAGCGCAAAAGGCAGGCAGTACGGAATGATTTTCCGGTAGAGAGGATGGCCCTTAAACGGCAAGGGCTGCGAGTGCGTCGGCCACGGAAGTTTGTGGCGACTACGGATTCGCGACCTCATACCTCCCCAGTTTATTCATACGGGCAAAAGGAACAATGACTTAAAAACTTGGGGAAATGGCACATTTGCGATAGCCATGTAAAAATGTCCAATCTTGAATAGATTCAATAGCCACTGCCCATACGATAAAAAGATTTTTGGGGCAAATCAGCGAATGACGATGGCGGCTCTTATAACTGGGGATCAATGAGATTCGCGGCATTCGTTCCCAATTCGTTCCCATTTCTCGCTTGACAAACAATAGCAAATTAAGCGATAATATACTTACCGACTTACCGACTTATCGACTTACCGAAAAAGTTATGTGGGTTTTTTATAAGGAGCAATTTGATAATGATGGAGAAAAATGTCTACTTCACAACAGGACAAGTAAGCAAGATTCTGGGGATTTCCGAAAAAACAGTGCGGAATTATTGTGATGCAGGGAAGCTGCCTTGCAAGCAGACCCCTATAACCAATTATCGTAAAATCAGGAGAGAGCATCTGATTTCATTTTTAAAAAAAAATAACCTGCCTGCCGGGCTTATTGAAAAAGAAACGGAGAAGAAAATTCTTGTGGTGGATGATGATGAGTCAATTCTCGAAATTATATCGGAGCTGCTGAGGAAGGTCTTCCCAAAGGCGACTATTGAAACAACCAGTGATGGCTATGAAGCATGCATTAAAGCAGGTGTTTTAATTCCTGATATAATTGTGTTGGATCTGCATCTTCCTAAAGCTGATGGCTTTGAGGTATGTAAAAGTATTCGGCGAGTGGAATTTACAAAGCATGCAGAGATTATCGTGATTTCAGGCTATTTGGATAAAGAGAATAGGACGAGGCTGCAAAGTTTTGGGGTTGACAAGATGTTTTCCAAACCGTTTCGACCGGAAGAACTTATAAGCGCTATAGAACAAGTTTACGGCAAGGGAAATGCAGTTATTTGAAACATGACAAAATGGCCGGTTTATGGGCAAAAACATTAAAACATCCGTTTTATTAATCGACGACGATCTCGCTGTGCGCGAATCCTTGTGCTTGCAGCTGGCCAACCGTTCGTATTCAATCATCCCTGCAGAAAGCGCCCAGCAGGCTCTTGATATCCTGAAAAAGCAATCCTTCGAGATAGTTCTCTCCGACATTAAAATGCCGGGCATATCGGGCTTAGAATTTCTAAAGAAAATAAGCGAAATCGATCCCGATCTGCCGGTCATACTACTCACCGGGCATGCGGAAACCGAGGCAGTCATACAGGCTGTTGCCAATCATGCTTTTGATTTTATCTTAAAGCCTTTTGATATAAACCACCTGGTGAGTTCCATAGAAAGAGCAGCTGAATTAAGGCGGCTGAAACGCTTTGAAAAGCAATATAAAAACACATTGGAGGAAACCGTAACCATAAGAACGGCCGAGCTATCCCATGCCCTGAATCAAGTAAAAAATTCAAGTAGGGAAATGGTACAGAGACTTCTTATTGCGGCGGAATACAGGGACGATGACACTGGCAATCACGTCAAACGCATAGGCATTTATTCCATCACCCTGGCCGGAACCATGAAAATGCCAAAGGATTTCCTGGAAAATATCGCTATTGCAAGCTCCATGCATGACATAGGAAAAATCGGCATACCGGACAGTATTTTGCTAAAAAATAGCTCTCTGCTTCCGGGCGAGTTCGATACAATGAAAACCCACTGTTCCATCGGCAGCAAAATACTCTCGAATCCGCAAAGCGCAATACTTAAAATGGCCGAAACAATTGCAATTGGACATCATGAAAAATGGGACGGCAGCGGATACCCGTGTGCCATCAAAGGGGAAGATATCCCAATAGGATGCCGGATCGTTATGGTGTGCGACCAGTACGATGCGCTGCGGAGCAAAAGGCCTTACAAACCGTCGTTCGACCATCAGAAAACATGTAAAATAATCACAGAGGGCGATGGTAGGACAAAGCCGGAGCATTTTGATCCTAAAGTATTAAGCGCTTTTACGGATGCGACGGATGTGTTTGATAAAATATTCGTCAAATATAATAAGGCCGGAGAAAACAGCGTGATGTAAAGAGTCCCACTCTGTCTTTTTGCCTTAAAGAAGGATTACTGGCGCTATCCCAAAAAGGAGAGGTGAACCATGTCCAAAGCAAGAAAACAACTACCCAAATCGTTGACCGGCATTCAGGGGCTGGACGAGATCACCGGCGGCGGATTACCCAAAGGCAGGCCGACACTGGTATGCGGCGGTGCAGGCTGTGGCAAGACTCTGCTTGGCATGGAGTTTCTGGTACGCGGCGCAACGCAGTTTAACGAGCCGGGCGTGTTTATGGCTTTTGAAGAGACCGCCAAAGACCTGTCCCAGAACGTCGCCTCGCTCGGTTTCGATTTGAAAGACTTGGCCGAACGCAAAAAGATCGTGCTGGATTATGTATATGTCGAGCGCAGTGAAATCGAAGAGAGCGGCGAATACGATCTGGAAGGGTTGTTCATCCGCCTGGGGTCTGCCATTGATTCCATCGGCGCCAAGCGCGTTGTGCTGGATACCATCGAGACACTCTTTTCCGGCCTGCCCAATCAGGTCATCCTGCGCGCCGAACTGCGCCGCCTGTTTCGCTGGTTGAAGGATAAAGGTGTGACGGCCATCATCACCGGCGAACGCGGCACAGAAACGCTGACTCGCCAAGGCCTGGAAGAGTATGTCTCCGACTGCGTGATCGTGCTCGATCATCGCGTGAGCGAGCAGACCTCCTCACGGCGCTTGCGCGTTGTCAAGTATCGCGGGTCAATCCATGGCACCAATGAGTATCCTTTCCTGATCGACGCAGATGGCATTTCAGTGCTGCCCGTCACGTCGCTGGGACTGAAGCACATCGCTTCCAACGAACGAATTTCCAGCGGCGTTG
>Ga0156536_1023_pt2 | contig 16194 bp, 18 predicted proteins | sample RifOxyB2_FD_111931 | JGI IMG/M metagenome (GOLD analysis project Ga0156536, IMG submission 111931) | Elusimicrobia bacterium RIFOXYB2_FULL_49_7 | reverse complement strand
TTGGGCCACCTATGAAGCGTTCAAAATGGCTTATCTGCTTTCCGCTGAACCTGATTTGAAAAAGGAAGGACACCATGAAGCGTCCGGCGTGGACCCGAAGTCTGATGCTCATTCCGGCGATTCTGCTGGTACTTGCTGAAATCGTATTGAGGTTGATCAGCCGAACCGATTCGCGCCCGGCGGTCTTTTTCGCCTGGGCTGTGGGCAGCCTGAATTTTGTTGGGGCCCTGCTGAGCGCCCGTTATGCCGCTCGTTTTTCGGTGAAAATATTTTTTATTATTCTGGCCGGTGGAGCCGGTATTCGGCTGGTTTTCATTACCTTTTCAGTTGTCTTGGTTTTGATGTATCAATCTGTTTGGATAAACGATTTTTCCTGGACATTGGGAATTTGTTTTTTGGTGTATTTATTTGCGGAAATATATATATTTATCAAACAGAATCCATTAAATCTATGAAATATGTCAAATTAATACTGGTGTTGTTTTGTCTTCTCTGGGCCATGCCTCTTTTTTCCGAAGAGAGCTCAGAGGATTTTGTCATTCATCATCTGATTAATGGCCCGGCTTGGCATCCCTTCCCCGGGGTCTCTATTCCGCTGCCGCCCGGTTTTCAATTGGGTGGCCTCCGGATGGATTTTTCCCTCCATCTGACCATGATGCTGATTGCTTGTCTTATTCTTTTCGTGCTTTTTGTTCTGCTGTACCGCAAAAGGAGCGATTCCGCACCCAAAGGAATCACCAATCTGCTGGAGGTGATGGTCATTTTCGTGCGGGACGAAATTTGCATCTCCTATCTTGGCGAAAAGGATGGTCGCCGGCTCGCCTCCATTTTTCTGAGTTTCTTTTTCCTTGTGCTGGTCATGAATCTCATGGGGCTGATACCTCTTTTCGCAACCGCCACGGCGAATATCAATGTCACCACCGCTTTGGCGCTTCTCACTATGTTCATGATGGTGTTGGGCGGGATTGTTAAAAACGGCCCTATCGGTTTTCTCAAACTTTTTCTGCCTCCGGGGGTGCCGAAAATTCTGTATATCATTCTATTTCCCATGGAATTGTTGGGCCTTTTTACCCGTCCCCTGGCTTTGACGCTCCGGCTTTTCGCCAATATGATGGGCGGGCATCTTGTGATTCTCAGTTTTATTTCGCTCATCATCAAGTTTGGGGCGGCCGGCCTCCCGTTTTCGCTGTTAGTGCTGTTTATTTATTGCCTGGAGGTCTTGGTGGCTTTTCTGCAGGCTTTTATTTTTACCATGCTGTCGGCCATGTTTGTCGGTATGATGATGCATCCCTCGCATTGACACCGGAGGAGAAGGTCGGGTATACGGATTGGAAATGGTCGATTAAGAAATAAACGAGACGTAATCGAAACTTAATAAGGAGGCAAAAATGGGTGCAGCAGGATTAGCCGCTATCGGATTGGGACTCACCGCCATCGGTGCGGGTATCGGAATCGGTTTTATCGGAGGTGCCGCCGTACAAGGTGTGGCCCGTCAGCCGGAAGCTCAGAAACCCATCATGACCCTGATGCTTATTGCCGCCGCGCTGGTGGAAGGCGTGGTTTTTTTGGCTGCGGTTATGTGTATTATTGCCATGAACAAATAGACGCATCGGAGTTTTATGGAACAACAGGAAAACCCGGCCCTGACCACCTCGGTCGGGCATGAAACAACGCCGTCTGAAGGCAATCCGCTGCTCCGGCTCGACCCGGGCATGGCCCTCTGGACTTGGATTGTATTCATTGCGGTGTTGCTTTTACTTCGGAAATTCGCCTGGAAGCCGATTTTGTCGGCGCTTGACGAACGGGAAAAGAAAATCAAACAATCGCTTGAGGATGCGGCAGAAGCCAAGCGAGTACTCGATGAGACCATTTCCCAACAGAAAGACATTTTGGGTAAAGCGCAGGAAGAGGCCATTCAGATGGTGCAACGATCGCGCGAGACCGCCCAGAACGTGGCCATGGAAATCGAAAAGAAGGCCATGCACGAAGCCGAACGTATGATTGAAGGCGCCCGAAACGCCATCCAGGGGGAAAAGGCGCGGGCCGTGGCCGAACTTCGCAAAGAGGCGGCTACGTTGGCGGTGATGGTCGCCGGCAAACTGATTTCGGAAAATCTGGATGATGAGCGCAATCAGAAGTTGTCCGAACGCTACATCCATGAGATTACAGGGTAATCTATGAGCGACACCCGTGTGGCCAGGCGGTATACCAAAGCACTTTTCGCTCTTGCCGAGGAGCGTGGAGAGTTGAAGACATTGCTGTCCGATATGACCCGGATTGGGAAAACTTTCGCCGCCTCCAAAGAGCTGACTCTCTCGCTTCGTAATCCGGTCCTGCCCCCCTCTGTTAAATACAAGGTGCTTAACCGTTTGTTTGAGGGGAAAATTTCCGCGCTGACCGCCACGTTTGTCGCTTTCCTTGAGAAAAAGCGACGTCTTGAAATTCTTCCGGAGGTCAGCTGTCAATTTCTTGAAATGGACAAAGAACGGCGGGGACTGTTGGGCGGCATTCTTTATTCCGCACGACCGTTACCGGCGGAACGGGTCAAGGCTTTCGCCGAAGGGCTCAACCGTCGTTTTAAAAAGACCTTTGAAATCGTCACTGTGGAGAAACGGGAGCTGATCGGCGGCTTCCGTCTCATGATTCAGGATCGTATTTTCGACTGCAGCGTGCAAAACCAGCTTAAAGAGCTCGAAAAACGGCTTATCGGAACGAATTAAATTTACCGGAAGGAAGCGTTATGGAGATCACCGTCAGGCCAGATGAAATTTCCGACATCCTGAAAAAGGAGCTTCGGGAGTTTGAAGCGCGCACTCAGGAATACGAAGTCGGTACCGTGCTTCAGGTCGGTGACGGCATTGCACGCGTACACGGACTGCATGATGTCATGGCAGGTGAGCTGGTTGAGTTCGACAAGGGACAAATCGGCATTGCGCTGAACCTTGAGGAAGATAATGTGGGTGTCACCATCATGGGTGAGGACATACATATCAAAGAAGGCGATATCGTCAAACGCACCCGAAAAATCGCCCAGGTTCCGGTTGGGGAAGGGTTGTTAGGTCGTGTCATTGATCCGTTGGGTATTCCTGTTGATGGCGGCCCGGATATCAAAGCTGCCGAATACCGCCCCATTGAGCTAAAAGCGCCGGGAATTGTGGATCGCCAGAACGTCTGTGAACCTCTCCAGACCGGTATCAAGGCCATTGACGCCATGACTCCTATCGGTAGAGGCCAGCGCGAACTTATCATCGGTGACCGTCGCACCGGCAAGACCGCCATTGCCATTGACGCCATCATCAACCAACGCGGTACAGGCGTCAAATGTTTTTATGTGGCTATCGGCCAGAAACAGTCTTCCGTGGCCCAGGTGGTTGAAAAGCTTAAAGACGCCGGTGCCATGGAATATACCACCATCATTTGCGCCACGGCCGCGATGCCGGCTTCACTCCAGTATATTTCCCCTTATTGCGGGGTGACCATGGCCGAGTATTACCGGGATTCCGGTCAACATGCGCTTATTATCTATGATGACTTAACCAAACAAGCGCAGGCCTATCGTCAGATTTCACTCCTGCTTCGCCGTCCCCCGGGTCGCGAAGCTTTTCCGGGCGATGTCTTTTATCTCCATTCCCGTTTGTTGGAACGTGCAGCCAAGATGAGCAAAGAAAAGGGCGGCGGCAGCCTCACCGCGCTTCCCATCATTGAAACCCAGGCAGGCGATGTGTCCGCTTATATCCCAACGAATGTGATTTCCATTACCGACGGACAAATCTTCCTGGAGAATGAATTGTTCAATGCCGGCCAACGGCCTGCTATCAATGCCGGTATTTCGGTGTCGCGCGTGGGCGGTGATGCCCAGATCAAAGCCATGAAACAGGCGGCCGGTCCGCTTCGTTATGATTTGGCCCAGTATCGTGAACTCGAGGCTTTTTCCCAGTTCGCTTCGGATCTGGATCCTGCCACTCAGCGTCAGTTAAATCGCGGCAAGCGGCTCATGGAACTGCTGAAACAGGGTCAATATAATCCCATGTCCGTGACCCGACAGATTCTCTCCATCTTTGCAGGTACCAACGGTTATTTAGATGCTTATGAAGTCAAGGATGTGGCCCGATACGAAAGCGAGATGATAGCTTATATCGAGGCCAATCACAAAGGGTTTGTGGGCAAGCTGACCGCCGGCGGAAAGTTCGACGATGATCTGAAGGCCGAATTGAAAAAGATTCTCGACGAGTTCAAGACCGTTTTCAAAGCATAAGGACAGGTTTACTTTACCATGGCTGGAACCAAGGAAGTCAATAAAAAGATCCTCTCGCTTAAAAATACGCAGAAGATCACCAAGGCAATGAAGATGATTGCAGCAACCAAGCTGCGAAAGGCCCAGTTCCTGTACGAACAGTCCGAGCCGTTTGCCAAGGGATTCAGCGAGATCATGTATCGGATCGCCGGAAGCTACAGTCTGGACCATCCGCTTTTTGAAGGCCGGCCCTTACGGAAAAACGTCCATTTGGTCCTTTTTACCTCGGATCGCGGATTGTGCGGCGGTTTTAATAACAATGTCATTAAGGCGGCTCATACCTTTTTAGCAAAATGCAATGAGGAGAATGTCAAGGTGACCATGAGCTTTTTCGGCAAACGGGGTTACGAACATTTCCGCAAGCGCAAGGTCGATATCGGCCGCTTTTACGAAGGGGTCATCAATAAGCCCGGTTTTGAAAGAATGGCTGAAGCCGCCGAGACCTTGGTGAGCCAGTTTTTAAAAGGCGACAACGACGGCGTCCATATCATTTTCAACGAGTACCAGTCGGCTATCCGGCAGATCCCCGTCACCGTCCGACTTCTACCCATGGCCCCGGAAACGTATGATAAAGACAAGAAACGACTTGATTTTCTTTTTGAACCTTCCCCGGAAGATATATTGAATGATTTGGTTGTGCGCGGCGTCAAATTGTCTCTTTTTAGAAGCCTGTTGAATTCCATTGTGGCCGAACAGGCGGCGCGCATGAATGCCATGGATTCGGCCTCGAATAATTGCCGCGAACTTGTCGACAAGCTGACACTGCAGCGCAACAAGGCTCGGCAGGCGGCCATTACCCGGGAACTGGTGGAAATCGTTTCCGGCGCGGAATCACTCTGAACAAACAAGGAGCCTCCCTATGAACGAGCGAAAAATGGGAAGAATATCACAGGTCACGGGTGCGGTCATTGATGTGGAATTTCCGGACGGCGGACTGCCCGAAATTCAGACCGCGCTTAAAGTGAGTAATCCCTTCATCAATAAGAACGAGTGGAATCTCGTTTTGGAAGTAGCACAACATCTGGGTGAAAAGAGTGTGCGTACCATTTCCATGGATACCACGGACGGCCTGACCCGGGGACTTCCCGTATTGAACACCGGTGAACCCATTACCGTTCCCGTGGGCCCTGAAACGCTCGGCCGAATTATGAACGTCATCGGAGAACCGGTCGATGAAAAGGGACCCATCCATACTCGTCAACGTTTTTCCATTCATCGTCTGGCCCCTGCGTTTAAAGAGCAGAACATCAAAACCGAGATTCTCGAGACCGGCATCAAGGTCATCGATCTTTTGGAGCCCTATGTCAAGGGCGGCAAGATTGGTCTTTTCGGCGGTGCCGGTGTGGGCAAAACGGTTGTTATCATGGAACTTATTCACAATATTGCCAAGGAGCACGGAGGTTATTCGGTTTTCGGGGGTGTGGGTGAGCGGACCCGTGAAGGAACAGCCCTGTTCGGTGAAATGAAAGAGTCGGGTGTTATTGATAAAGCCGCGTTGGTGTACGGACAGATGAATGAACCTCCAGGCGCTCGTGCCCGTGTGGCGCTGACCGCGTTGACGGTGGCCGAGTATTTCCGTGATGAAGGCGGACAGGATGTGCTTCTATTCATCGATAATATTTTCCGTTTCACGCAGGCCGGCTCCGAAGTATCCGCCCTTCTGGGTCGTATCCCAAGCGCGGTCGGTTATCAGCCTACCCTGGGAACGGAAATGGGCGAGCTCCAGGAACGCATTACTTCAACAGACAAGGGTTCCATCACCTCGGTACAAGCCATTTATGTGCCGGCCGATGACTATACGGATCCTGCACCGGCTACGGCTTTTGCTCATCTGGATGCCACCACCAACCTGGAGCGCAGCTTGGTTGAAATCGGCATTTATCCGGCCGTGGATCCTTTGGCTTCTACCTCTCGCGCACTGACCCCGGAAGTGGTGGGTGCCGAACATTATGAGATTGCCCGAAGCGTCCAAAAGCTGTTACAGCGCTATAAGGAACTTCAGGATATCATTGCGATTCTGGGAATGGATGAATTGTCGGACGATGATAAGCGGACCGTGGAACGGGCCCGAAAGGTCCAGAAATTCCTCAGTCAGCCTTTCTTTGTGGCCGAACAGTTCACCAATATTCCGGGTCGTTATGTGCCCCTTAAGGACACTATCCGCTCCTTTAAGGAGATTTTAGAAGGCAAGTATGACAATCTGCCTGAACAGGCTTTCTATATGGTCGGCACGATTGAAGAGGCCATTGAGAAGGCACGCCACGTTTAAGCATTAACGGAAGCAGGATGTATGTTTGACGCGGAAATCATCACCCCTGAAAAGCGGGTTTTCAAAGACAAGATAAGCCAACTGGTTGCGCTCGGGAAAACGGGCGGGTTTGCCGTGCTGACCGGGCATGCCCCCCTTTTCAGTATGCTGAAAGACGGATTTTTGCGGGTTGATCTAACGGATGGAAAAGCCCGGACGTTTGATGTTCACGGCGGGATGCTTGAGGTGGATGGCAATCGCCTGATTCTGCTTGCCGACAAGGTTTCGGAAGAGACGTTGCCTGCTTAATTTAATCTCGGGTCTTCTCCTTTGCTGCAGCAACCGATGGGTGTAAAGACCGAACACCGTTTTACGCATTTACAACAGCAGATACATTTCTCATTGTCCACCACCGGGGCTTCGTAGCCTTTTTGCGTAATGGCCCTTACCGGGCAGACCCGAAGGGTCGGGCAGGGGTGATTTTGGGGACAGAGTTCTTGTCGAATAACAATCATAACCACTCCTGTGTTGATTCATTTAAAAAATAATATACGCATTCTTTCTGACAAACGATTTTCTATTCATTGACACTTCTTCTGTTGATTAGATATTTTTTTTAAATATGAGTTCATCCGTTCCATTATTGGGTATGATTGCCAAGGCCGATATGATGACGCTTTTTATTTTGAGCGTCATCTCCTTCTTTTCGGTGGGGTCTTTGGCTGTCATCGTCATTAAATTGAAGGCTTTTCGGCAGACCGCGGCCCATAACGCCCGGTTTCTCAGTACATTCAACCAAGCCTCTGATTTTGCCACGGTCACCGTATCGCCTATGCCCGAAAAGTGCGGCACGCTCGAAAACGTCTGCCGGGCCGGACTGTCGGAATTCAACCGTGTCCTGAAAAGTTTGATGCACCAGTCTCAGGACAAAATATCGAGCTTTTTTATCGAAAGCCAGTTTTCCATCGTCAAGGATCAACTGGAAAAGACCGTTTCCGAAGAGGTGCAAAAAACCGACCGCTACTTGGTCTTTCTGGCTATCACCGGTTCCACTTGTCCGCTATTGGGTCTCCTCGGTACAGTGTGGGGCATTACTCATGCCTTTACGGACATTGGAAAAATGGGCAGTGCCAGCCTGAATATCGTGGCCCCGGGAATTGCCGAGGCGCTCATCACCACCATTTGGGGTATTGCCGTGGCCCTGCCGGCGGTCATCTCCTATAACTACTTCACCAACCGTGCCCGACAGTTCGAAGATGAAGGATACAATTTCTCCTCCCACTTGCTGAATCTTGTCAAGATAAATCTGTTCTCCCTGCTTTATAAGAACCGGGAAGAAGCGTCCTCATGAGGCGACAGCGTCGGCCCCTCATTGCGGACATGAATCTGACCAACCTTATTGATGTGACTTTTGCGCTTCTGATTATTTTCATGATTACGGCCCCGCTCTTGACACAGGGCGTCAAAGTCGAGCTTCCCAAACTGACTGCCAGCAGTATCGAAACCGTAAATACCATTGCCATCACGGTCATGAAGGACCGGACCATTTATGTGGAACAGGATGGAAAACGGAACAAAATCCCGCTCGCTCGTTTCGAGGAGAAATTTAAGGAGTTATATTCCCTGGCCGGCGAGAAACCGGTGGTGGTGAATGCGGACAAAGCCGTACCGTATGGCATTGTCATGAAAGTGATAGGCGTACTCAAGGAATCCGGGGTCGAAAAACTGGGTTTTCTCACGGATCCGGCGGAAAGCCGGGATGCCATTCAATCCCTGAAATTATAGATCATGCAAACCTTTCAATACGGTTCCCTGCCCGCTTCCAGCCGGGTTTTAAAACGGGCGATAACTCTCTCTCTTTCCGTGCATGCGGCGGTGCTTCTGGCGTTTCTGGTTCATGCATTCATTAAGCCCAAGCCGCCCGTAAAGCGCAATCTTTACATGTTCGAGATGGTGGATACCAAGCCTCAATACAAAGTCAAACTTCCGGCTTTTGTGTCCAAACCGGTGGAGCAGCCCAAGGAAAAGAAGAAAGCCGTTAAACCCGAACAAAAGAAGGCCAAGGCGCTTTCTGTGCGCAAGGCGACCCAACAGGACAAAATGAAGGAAACGCCCAAAGAGGAGATTCAGTCCGAAGAAAAACCGCACGAAGAAGCGGTTGAAAATGAAGCGGCAGTGGAAAGTGGAATCAATATTGTTAAGCCCGGTTTTCCTTTCAATTATTATGAAGCGCAGATATTCAATGCCATCAACCGGAACTGGCGGCAGGTGCCGGAGGAGCTCTTAGGTGCCGAAGAAAAACTGATTGTGTTGGTGACATTTGATATTCAAAAAGACGGCCATGTGGAGAATGTCACCATTTCAGAGTCCTCGTGGAACTCGATTCTCGACGGACTTGCACTCCGGGCCGTTGAAAAAGCGAAAATCCCCCCTATTCCCGGCGATGATCCCATGTTGACCGTGGCATGCCGGTTAGTCCTGACAAGGAAATGATGCGCTATTTATTGCTTGTGGCCATGATGCTTATCTGTTTTAGCTCCCTGCTTTTGGGTGCAGGCGAGGATTTGTTCATTGAAGTGGAATCCGAGGGTATTCAGAAAATGGAGATAGGGGTCATTGCCTTTCAGCCCAAGCAAGCCGAATCCGGACCGCCCCTGACCGGAGCGCCCTGGACTGTAGTGGCAACGGATCTTCGTTTTTCCGGGCGTTTCAATGTGACCGAATTCTCCGTTCTGGATACCGCGGAATTGCACCGCAAGAACATTGCGGTGTTTATTGACGGCAAGTGGAGCCGGGAAGGCGAAAAGGTGGTCTTGGACTGTTTTGTACACGACGCCTTTACCCTGAGTCAGATTACGGGAAAACAGTACAGTGTGCGGGAAAAGGATGTGAGGCGCGCATCCCATCTTTTTTCGGATGAGGCTGTTTTTCGGCTTTTTGGAGAAAAGGGGATTGCCAGTACCCGCATCGTTTGTGTGGCACAGTTCGGCAAAGCCAAGGAAATCTGTATTATGGATTACGACGGATACAACCTGACCCGACTGACCAGCAACAATCAGCTCAATCTATCGCCCTGCTTTTCTCCGGACAACAAATCCGTTGTTTATACCTCCTATCGGCAGGGGACGCCTGCGCTCTATAAAACCGGTATTTATACGGGGAAAACGGTGAGGCTGACCACTAATAATCGGCTCAATTTCTCCCCTTCCTGGAGTAGTGTGGATGATCGTATCGCCTTTGCCTCTACCATGAACGGGGACTGTGACATTTACACCATGGATGCGGATGGCGGGGCCATGAAGCGGATTACCATGGGTGGGGCCATTGAGTCTTCTCCTTGTTATTCTCCGAACGGTTATGAAATCACGTTCACCTCGGACCGTACCGGTAATCCGCAGGTTTATATCATGGATAACGAGGGAACCCATATACGACGTCTTACCTTTGAGGGAAAATACAATGATGCGCCCACCTGGTCGCCGAAAGGCGATAAAATCACCTATATTTCTCTGGAGAAAGCGCGTTTTGACATCTATACAGTGGATCTTGAGGGCAGCAATGTAAAGCGACTGACGCAGGAAAACGGCTCCAACGAACATCCGAGCTTCAGTCCGGATGGACGGTTGCTTGTTTTTTCCAGTACCCGGGCGGGCGGCAGCGATTTGTATCTGATGGGTGCGGATGGTACAGACCAGACGCGTATTACGTTTACCGGTAATCTCTCTTCTCCGGAATGGTCGGGTTATTATGAATAAACGGTCATGGATAAGAGTTTGCGCAGTGACGGTCGTCGGTTTTCTGTTGGCGGCATGTGTGTCCGCCTTCAAAGGGACGAAAAAAGGGGATCTGCTCGACGGTCGCCAACAGCTTAAAGGAGCGGCACGAGAAGTGCATGAAATTAAAGTCGCGGAGGAAGAGGGGAACGGACGTGATCTTCGCTGGCGTGAAGAAATAGTGCCGGAAGATTCGCTGTTTCAGGATATTTATTTTGAATACAATCGTTCTGAAATTGACACGACCGTACTCAGTCGCTTGGTGCGTATGGCGCGGCGGATGAACACGGACAAAGGAGTGACGCTGCGGATAGAGGGACATTGTGACGAACGCGGCTCGCAGGAATATAATCTGGCGCTGGGGGAACGGCGCGCGGCGGCCGCGGCGCTTTATTTGGGTCGGTTGGGGGTCGAGTCCGTCCGGCTGGAAATCATTTCGTTCGGTGAGGAGCGGCCGTTGGACCGTTCTGAAAATGAAGCGGCTTATGCCAAGAACCGGCGGGTTCATTTTGAGGTAAAACCATGAAGACAACGACAAGTATTCTGACCGGGCTTTGTGCCCTGATTCTGCTCACCGGCTGCGGTTCCGTTGCCATTGTACAACGTGATGCGTGGGAGCGGCAGAAAACGGATGTAGAGGAATTAAAGGGTGAAGTGCAGAAATTACGCGCGCAAGTCAATAACGGCGTACAGGAACAGGATCGACAAATCAAACTGCTGAAGGCGGACATGTCCGTTTTTTTTGCTGACCTGAAGAATTCCGTCAGTCGGGTGAGCGGTCAGCTTGAACAGAATCAGTATGATTTGAAGAATCTGAGCAAAACCACGGAAAAACTTTCTGAACGGAGATATATTCTGAAAGGGGCGGCCGGGGATTCCGCCTCCCGATCCGATTCGCTGCTGGTGTCCGACAAAATGGACGTGCAAAAACTTTTCAAGATTGCCCGCCAGGATTTCAATGCACGGGACTATGTGCGGGCCAAACAGGAGTTTGAGGAAATCATCACCAAATTTCCGCAGGATGAACTGGTTGATGACTGTCTCTATTGGATCGGTGAGACCCACTATGTGCAGAAGAAATATGCGGAAGCCGTCATTGAGTACCGCAAGATTGTCGAAGAGTATCCGACGGACAATTGCGCCCCTTCGGCGGCCTACAAAGCAGGCCTCTGCTATGAAAAACTGGATGATGAGAAGAATATGAAGAAGGCCTGGACCGATTTGATAGAAAAATACCCTTCGTCCGATGAAGCGGGGTTGGCCCGAGCCCGATTGAAGATGTAAGCCGGCGATATCGGGTTAGCGCCTTGCCTTATGGAAAAAGGGTGGGATAACCGCCGTGCAACAGGGACCGGATTTTCTCCGCATCCACATCATTGACATTTTTATTGCTCTCCTCCCAGAGGAGCGGCGTCAGATTGACCACTTCGCATTTCTCTTCCGGCAATCCGAGAAGCGCCATCCGGAAATCGACCAGGAAGTCTTGAGCCGCCTTTTCTTGAGTGGCCCGCAAGGCAATGGCTTGGGATAGGGCCAACCGTACCACACCCGCATTGATCACGGTCAGGGCCTCCGACCGGTTGATGGAGGTACTGTTTTGCAGAGGTGAGAGCAAGGTGCTGTCGATGGCCAGAAATTCCTCCAGTGCAGGAGACAAAAGAGCGACCATGCTTTGGTCTGCAGGGAGGTTGCGTGCTTTCCATAACAGGGATAGACGTATCAGACCGCGCACTTCCTGCGGGGAGTAATGGCTGCGTCCGGTGTACAGATAGAGCGTTTCCAGAAGTGTCGGGGAGACGCGTTTAACCGAAGCTTTGATGGCGGAAAAAGCCTTTTGACAGGCACTCTCGTCCGTTTGACCCGGCTCGGACAAGGCAAAATAGTCGGCTACCCCTTCTTCGGTCAACACATCGTGCTTTGAACAACCGGTCAGACCCAGGGCAGCCGAAAGAAAAAACAGGAGGCTGATGGGTTTAAGCATATTTTTTGGCTTTGTCATGACCGCTTAGGACGCGCCAGGCCGCACTTGCCAGTGCTTGCATCTCGCTCGTATCCGGATAGAGGGTCATGCCGGACGGGAACGCGGCCAGGAAGCGTCGTATCGGGTTCATGAGTATCGGGCTTCGGGACAAGCCGCCTGTGATGATGATCCGGTCTGCGGGTTGGCCGTGGAAAGCGGGCAAGAGGGCGCTGATGGATTTGGCAATCTGATAGGCCATGGCTTCAGTGATTCGGATGGCCTCCGGATCACCGTCTAAGACCCGCTTTTCGACCTCCCGGAAATCAGAGGTTCCGAGAAGCGATAAAAGCCCCCCTTTTCCCCGGTTGAGCCGCTTCAATTCCTGATGCGTGTATTTTCCGGAAAAGCAGAGATCAATGAGCTGGCCTGCGGGCAACGTGCCGCTGCGTTCCGGGCTCATGGGACCTTCACCGTCCAAGGCGTTGTTGACATCCGCATAGCGGCCTTGACGGTGTGCGCCTATGCTGATGCCGCCGCCGAGGTGGGCTACGATCAAATTCAATGTTTCATAGGGTTTGCCGACTTCCTCGGCGTATCGTTTGGCCGCAGACCGCTGGGATAGCGCATGGGAGATGACCCGCCGCCGGATTTCTTTGACCCCGGTAATGAGGGAGATGTCGTCTGCTTCATTGACAACAGGAGGGTCAACGATAAAAGCGGGCAATCCGAAAGGTGCGGCGATATCGGCGGCAATGAGTCCGCCCAGGTTTGAGGCATGGTCTTCCAGCGTCCCGCTTCGGAGGTCCGTCAGGAGTTTTTCTTCCACCCGGTAGGTGCCTGCGGCAATGGGTTTTAGAAGACCGCCCCGACCCACCACCGCATCAAGCTGATCCAATCGGCAACATCCTTTTTTTTGAATGTCATCCAGAATGGCCTTTTTGCGCATGGCGAATTGATCGGCAATGCGGTTGAATGACAGCAAGGATTCATGAGAATGGTTTATGTCTTCAGAAGAAAGGCAGGTGGTATTTTCAAAATAGGCGTATTTCGTTGAGGTGGAGCCGGGATTGATGCACAATATCTTAAAGACCGGGCAAGGATTCATAGAGAGAAATATATTTCAACGTCAGCATACAATGGAAGATTTTTCCGCTTACTTCAAGTTAATAAATAAGTGATTTGTTAAATCAATTCGGTTAACCTGTTTTGTTGCAAGGGTTCCGGTTATCAGTCAAAGGGATTGGCGTGGGAATTGCAATTTCTTGATCAGTTATGAGCCTATCCTCCATCTCATTACAACAGACGCAGGTCTATGACGCGTATCAGCGGGCAAATTTATTTGATAAAATGAAAAAGCGACCTCCTGAAGAGGAGGGGACAGGCCAAGAGGGAAACCGAACTGATATCCTGTTGGAAGCGGAAGCTCCTGAAGCGGTTCTTCCGGAAAAGCCGAAACCCAATACCGTGCCTTTTCAGAGCGGTCATACCTTTCAATATGGCGATAGGGAGGCGGGTGGGCCGGTCACCGTGACCATCAATGAGAAAGCGCAGGTGAAGGTGGATGTTCCAGGGGAGGGGGAGGCCTCCATGGCCCGCCGCAAGAGCATTCGTTCGCTGGTGATGCTGGGACTTGGGAAAGTCGGCCTTGAGGAGTTTAATACCGTTTTAAGTCAGAATCAGGGACTTGCGGACAGTCATCGGCAGGAATTGGCGGCCATGGGTGTGAAAACCGACATCCCTTTCGGCCTGGGTGAAAAGAGCTATTATTTCTCCGGGGAGGAATCCCTGCGGGAATACAAGGCGCTGGATATCAAAGGATAGTTTCAGATCTGATTTTAAAGCTTTTCCTGCGCATCCGGTTCCACACCTTCATGAAGTGTTCCTCTGACGTCAAGAACGGTATGGCCTGTCTTTTCAAGAAAAGGAAGAGCGATTTTAGGGAAATTCTCGTCGAGAAAAAATAGCATTAGGAAAGCGCTGATTTGATATCATCTTCCGTGATGTTCGGATTAAATAATCAAAGGCAATCGGTTTGTTTATTGCAGTGTGACTCGAGGAACAGAAAAGAACTTTACAGATTGCGGCGATACTGACCGCCCGCTTCATACAGCAGCCGGGTGATTTTTCCGATGGACACCCATTGAACGGTGTTGAGCAATTCCTCGAAAATGTTCCGACCGCACAGAATGGCCTCTTTAAGATCCGAAAGCGCTTTGTCCGCTCGGTCTGCATGGCGCGTTTCAAAGGCTTGTAAACAGGCGATTTGGCGCTCCTTCTCGTTCTGGTCGGCCCGACGCACCTCCAGGTGCCTGTTGTCGGGCCGGGCATGTTCCAAGGCAAAGGTGTTGATCCCGATGATGGGATAGCGTCCGCTGCTCTTTAATTCTTCATAATACAGAGACTCTTCCTGAATGCGGCTGCGCTGGTACTGCTTTTCCATGGCACCCAGTACCCCGCCGCGGGAGGAGATGCGGCGAAACTCCTGCAACACCGCCTTTTCCACCAGGTCTGTGAGGGAATCAATGATATAAGAACCCTGATTCGGGTTTTCATTGCGAAGCATGCCGAATTCGCGGGAGAGAATCAATTGGATGGCAATGGCCCTTCGCACCGATTCCTCGGTAGGGGTGGTGATGGCCTCATCGCAGGAATTGGTATGCAGTGAGTTGCAGTTGTCATAGAAGGCGAAAAGGGCTTGCAGGGTGGTCCGGATGTCGTTGAATTGAATCTCCTGCGCATGGAGAGTACGGCCCGCGGTCTGGATATGGTACTTGAGTTGCTGGGATTTCTCGTTTGCTTTGTACTTGTTGCGCAGGGCCACCGCCCAGATTCGTCTTGCCACCCGCCCAATCACGGAATACTCCGGTTCCATGCCGTTGCTGAAGAAGAAAGAGAGGTTGCCCGCGAAATCGTCCACGGATAAACCGAGCGAGAGGAAGTGTTCGATGTAATGGAAGCCATTGGCCAGGGTAAAAGCAAGTTGGGTGATGGGATTGGCGCCCGCTTCCGCAATGTGATAGCCGCTGATGCTCACCGTATAGTATTTCCGGATGCGATGCTTGGCAAAATAGAGTTGCACATCCCCCATCATCCGCAGGGCGAAATCAATGGAGAAGATACAGGAATTCTGGCCCTGGTCTTCTTTGAGGATGTCTGCCTGAACCGTGCCGCGCAGGCTGCGGAAAAGTTGAATACGCTCTTCCGGGGAAAAGCAATGTCCCGCTTTTTCCTCGGCCTGATGGAGCGCGGTCATGAAATACATGGCCAGGATCACGGGTGCCGGTCCGTTAATGGTCATGGAAACCGAGGTGGAAGGATCCGCCAAATCAAAGCCCAGGAAGAGTTTTTTCATGTCTTCCAGGGAGGAAACGCTTACCCCGCTTTCGCCGATTTTTCCGTAGATGTCGGGACGGTGCGATGGCGCTTCGCCATAAAGCGTCAGGGGATCAAAGGCAATGGACAACCGTTTAGCCGTCTCATGGCGGCAAAGATAATGGAGCCGTGCGTTTGTTTTTTCAGGGGATCCTTCGCCTGCAAACTGCCGTTTGGGTTCCTCCAGAGTCCGCTTGAAGGGAAAGACCCCGGCGGTAAAGGGAAAATGGCCCGGCAGGTTTTCAAGGTAATGGAAGCGGACCAAATCACCCCAGCCGGAAAGGGCGGGTAGGGCCACTTTGGGTACCGGTGTACCGGAGAGGGATTCCGTGTGGGTTGAGATGCGACGTTTCATACCACCTGCCTCATAGTCCATTTCATGGGCAGCATAAGCGGCCTTTTGTGCCGGCCATTCCTCCAGAAAGCGACGGGTGGCCGGATCCAATGACCGATTCAGCCGATTCGCTTCATGCTGCAGGTCTGTTAGAGTTTCTTGCCGAAGCTTACTTTCCTGCGCAGGGTCGAGGGTGAGCCGGATACCCTGGAG
>Ga0156536_1022_pt1 | contig 16264 bp, 15 predicted proteins | sample RifOxyB2_FD_111931 | JGI IMG/M metagenome (GOLD analysis project Ga0156536, IMG submission 111931) | Elusimicrobia bacterium RIFOXYB2_FULL_49_7 | reverse complement strand
AAGAATATACGGTGGAGGATTTGGCCGCCGGATTCATCCGTTTTAAAAATGGTGCGTCTCTTGTATTGGAAGCGTCATGGGCCGCCCATATCAAGGAGTCGGAGCTCATGGAAACCCGTCTGTTAGGGACCAAGGGGGGATTGGTTCAGCGAAATATCAACGGAGCGTATGAGTTTGAAGCAGAACTTTATTTTGAAAATCAGGGTTCCGAGTTTGATCTGCGCCTCCATGAAAATGGGACGCAACCGCTTTCATCGTTCCACCATTTTGCCGAAGCGATTTTAACCGACACGCTTCACATTGCAACCGGAGAAGAGGGCTTGCTGGTCATGAAAATCCTGGATGCCTTGTATGAAAGTGCGAATAAGCGGGTACCGGTAAAGGTATAGCCCCCTTTTTTATTAAACTTTGTTAATTTCGGGTTGCAACGGCTTTTCCGACTTTGCTATCTTTTACTTTCGCAAGTGCTTACATAAACTTTAAAATAAAGAGGTTGCACGATGGAAAAAGTACTTTTTACTTCCGAATCCGTTTCCGAAGGCCATCCGGACAAGGTGGCTGATCAGATTTCCGACGGTGTGCTGGATGCCATGCTCCGTCAGGATCCCTATTCGCGTGTGGCATGCGAAACGCTGGTTTCAACAGGTCTTTGCGTGGTGGCCGGCGAAGTGACGACCCGTGCAAATGTCAATATTACCGATATTGTTCGTGATACTATTGCCAAGATTGGTTATACGGACCCTGCTCTGGGTTTTGAAGCCAAATCTTGCGCCGTCCTTGTTGCGCTTGGAAAACAATCTCCCGACATCTCCCAAGGTGTTACGGCGGGCCAGGGGCTGTTCAAGGAGCAGGGTGCCGGAGATCAGGGCATGATGTTCGGCTTTGCCTGCGATGAAACACCCGAGCTGATGCCGCTTCCGATTTCCTTGGCCAATAAACTGGTCTATGAATTGGCCAGGATGCGCAAGAGCGGTAAGCTGAAATATCTGCGGCCAGATGCCAAGTCGCAGGTGACCGTGGAATACGAAAACGATCGCCCCAAGCGGATTGACACGGTGGTTATCTCTACCCAGCATGCGCCGGAGGTCTCTTACAAGACCATTCAAAAAGACATGATTGAAAAACTCATCAAACCGTTATGCGGCAAATGGGTGGATAATAAGACGAAATATTTCATCAATCCGACCGGACGCTTTGTCATCGGCGGGCCGCACGGCGATTCCGGTGTGACCGGACGCAAGATCATCGTGGATACCTACGGTGGCATGGGTCGCCACGGCGGCGGTGCTTTTTCCGGGAAAGATCCTTCAAAGGTAGATCGCAGTGCAGCGTATATGGCCCGCTATATTGCCAAAAACCTGGTGGCCGCCAAAGCGGCCGGAAAATGTGAAGTCCAGTTGGCCTATGCCATCGGTGTGGCCGAACCGGTTTCGGTGCTCATCAATACATTTGGAACCAGCGCCTATGACTCGACGGATCTGGTGAAAATTGTACGCAAGGTTTTTTCGCTGAAACCGGCTGCCATCATTGATACGCTCAAGCTGCGGAAGGTTAATTATCAGGAAACCGCCGCATACGGCCATTTCGGTCGCTCGGGAGCCAACTTTACGTGGGAAAAGACCGATAAGGCCGATGCCATCAAGCGCGAACTAAAAAAACTGTCATAAGAAACGGAAACCGGGTACTTCGACAAGCTCCGTGCCCGCAGAATTTACCTTACTGAGTCGCTGAACTTGTCGAAGTGACCTATTGAATGGAGAACATGGATGAACAAACATAAAAATTATATCATTCGCGACTTGTCCCTGGCGGGTTGGGGACGCAAGGAAATCAGCATTGCCGAAAAAGAGATGGTCGGTCTCATGGCCATTCGGGAGAAATATGCCAAGAAGAAGCCGCTGAGAGGGGCACGTATTACCGGTTCTCTGCACATGACCATTCAGACGGCTGTGTTGATTGAAACGCTGGTGGCTTTGGGTGCACAGGTGCGTTGGGCTTCCTGCAATATCTTTTCAACCCAGGACCATGCGGCTGCGGCGATTGCCAAAGCCGGTATTCCGGTGTATGCCTACAAAGGCGAGACATTGGCGGAATACTGGGACTATACCCTGGAAGCCCTGACCTTTGCGGGAAATAAGGGCCCCCATCTGATTGTGGATGACGGCGGAGATGCCACGCTCATGATTCATGAAGGGGTCAAGTGTGAAACCAATCCCGGCCTGCTCAAGAAAAAGACCGGCAATCAGGAGTTTGATTTGCTTCATGGTGTCATTGCCAAAGCCTTGAAAAAGGACGGTCGCTTCTTCTCGAAAATGGCCAAAACGATGCGGGGCGTTTCCGAAGAGACCACCACCGGCGTTCATCGTCTTTACCAGATGATGGAAAAGAAGGAGCTTCTGTTTCCGGCCATCAATGTCAACGATTCGGTGACCAAATCAAAATTCGACAATATCTACGGCTGCCGCGAGTCCTTGGTGGACGGTATTCGTCGTGCCACGGATGTGATGTTGGCCGGCAAAAAAGCGGTGGTTTGCGGATACGGCGATGTGGGCAAGGGCTCTGCGCAATCCTTGGCCGGTGCCCGTTGTACGGTGGTGGTGACCGAAGTGGATCCCATCTGCGCACTTCAGGCGGCCATGGACGGTTTTGAAGTGATGCGCGTAGAAGACACGCTCGGTTGGGCGGATATTTATGTGACCGCTACCGGTAACCGCGATGTCATCCGGCAGGAACATCTGCTTAAAATGAAGGATCAGGCGATTGTCTGCAATATCGGTCATTTTGATAATGAAATTGAGGTTGATAAATTAGGGAAATCACCGGGTGTGCATAAAGTCAATGTCAAGCCGCAGGTGGATCAGTATTTTCTGAAGAATGGCCGTTCGATCTTTATTCTGGCCGAAGGGCGTTTGGTTAATCTGGGTTGTGCCATGGGTCACCCCTCATTTGTGATGTCCAATTCCTTTTCGAACCAGACACTTGCCCAGCTTGATTTATGGACGAAGTCTTATGATATCGGGGTGTATCGTTTATCCAAGGAGTTGGATGAAGAAGTTGCCCGGTTGCACCTTGGAAAAATTGGGGCTAAACTGACGGTGCTTACGCCTGCTCAAGCGGATTATATCGGGGTTCCGGCTAAAGGGCCGTATAAGGCGGATCACTACCGTTATTAGGAATTTCTTGGATTTTCGAAAAGCGATTCAGTTTGTATTGGGCCTCGCCATTACGGTGTTGGCCCTCATTTTTTTTCTGAAGAACATGGAATGGCAACAAGTCCTTCCCATCTTGAGAGGGGTGTCGCCCAACATGCTAATATTGGCGGGCGGGTTGACCATTTTATCGCTTTATCTTCGAGGATTGCGCTGGCACTTTCTGTTGCCCAAGACCAAGGGGGCTTCTTCTCAGGGACTTTTTGGGTTGTGTTCCATCGGGTTCATGGTGAATAATCTTCTGCCTGCTCGGCTTGGAGAAGCGGCGCGTATCTTTTTGCTTTATAAACGGAATCATTATTCCGTTCATGCGTCCATCGGATCCGTTCTGCTGGAACGCGGAGTGGATAGTGTGGTCTATGTCTTTTTTATTCTTATCCCATATTGGAGTGCTTATTCGTTGTTGTCCGATAAAATGCTTTTTACTTCCTTTCCTTTGGCTCATTTGGTACAATTGACTCTGGTTATCGGAATCGGTCTGATTGCCGTGGGGTTGGCGATCTATTTTTCTTACGCCCGACTTGATCGGATAGAAGGATTTTTGCAACGGAAAGCTTCCTTTCTGAGGGGACCGTTGGGTCACCTTGTTCAGCTTGTCCGGGAATCCGGGCAATGGCTTGTTATGGGAAAGCAATTAGCGGCGGTCTCAGTGCTGACGCTGCTCTGTGTCGGTTGTTATCCCCTGATTCTTCTGCTGTTGGCGCGCGGGGTCGGGGTCCACCTTTCTTTAAACCAGGCGCTTTTAGTAGCCGGTTTCTTGGCGCTGGGTGCGGCGATACCCTCTTCGCCGGGTTATGTGGGAACGCTCCATGTGGCTTGTATGGAGGCGCTGAATTTGTTTGACGTGGAACGGACCCATGCGGCAGCCATTGCCATTATTTATCATCTTGTCACATGGGCGGTCACGGTAGCGACGGGCCTCTTTTTTCTTTTTAAAATGGATTTGAAACTATCGGAAATACGCACCATGGAAAAAGTCAGGATGGATGACAATGGATAAATTGCGGCTGCTGATATTGGATTTGCTTAAGGTTCGTGGTCCTTCGAAGGAAGAGCGGAATGTGGCGGATTTTGTTAAAGCCTTCTGTCGAAAACGGGGCCTTTCCGTTCGCGAGGATGATGTTCACCGGAGGATCGGCGGCACGACCGGAAATCTGCTGGTATTTCCGAAGAAAACCAAGCCCGGCCAAGCGACCCTGCTGTTTGCTTCTCATTTGGATACCGTGGACGTGGGACCTTGCCCGAAAGGGATGGTTAAAAAAGGTAAAATCCGGGGAGAGGGAAAATATCCTGTCGGACTGGATAACCGACTCGGCGTGGCGCTCATGCTCAAATTGTTGGAGGAGGTTCCTGGAAACTACGGCTGCATTTTTTCGGTGCAGGAAGAGTTGGGTATGAAGGGTTCCGATCAATTTGTCATTCCAAAAGGGGTGAAGGAAATTATCGTGTTGGACGGTAGCCAATCACCGGGCCACGCTATTTTGTCCGCTGTGAGCGGCGGTGTTTTTACCGCACAATTGACGGGTCTTGCTTCGCATGCGGGTATTGCTCCCAATGACGGCCGAAGTGCCATCCAGATGGCCGCCCATGCCATTTCCCGGCTCACCCTTGGGATGCCCGGAAAGGATGTCTCCATTAACGTGGGCGTTATTGAAGGCGGCACACGGGTGAATGTCGTGCCTGCGACGGCTCGTGTTCGAGGTGAAGTGCGGGCCAACCGGCAGGCAACCGTTATCCGGGAATTGCGGAAGATTGAAAAGGTATTTGCCTCTGCGGCGCGCCGATACGGTGGGCGTCTGAGTTTCGATTATACGATATCTTATGCCGGCTATGCCCATACGCTTCATCGGCCCGTTATTCGGCGCTGTCTTGCCGCCCTGCGGGCGGCCGGATTCATCCCGAACTTGACCCACTATCGGGGCGCGAGTGATGCGAACATGTTCAATCAGGCCGGTGTTCCCTCAGTGAATCTTTCCATCGGCGCTCATTTTCCCCACTCGGAGCGTGAATTTGCTATTTTAAAAGAAGTGGCAGGGGCGTGGAGAATGGTGAAAATGTTGGCCCAAGAGGTCAAAACTCAATATTAGGAAGAACGGAATGTCCAGAATTCTCGATAAGCAAGTGATGGTCAACCTTACTTTTGAAGTGAGGGAAGATGGTGTTTATCTCACCATTCCTCGTGATGCTCAGAACTTGCCTTCTATTGAAGAATTGAAACAGACGCTGGAAAGCCGCGGCATCATGAATTACAATCTGCCCCGGATATCGGACGTCATTCAACATCCTCGGGGCATTGCGGAGCGAGTAGGCGATCCGTTCCGGGTTTACAACAAAGATAAGGATCGATTTCTCAGAATAATTCCAAATCCGGACCAGGTCAAACTGACCCTTTTCTCTACATGCGAACAATTCGGACTTATTCCAACCGAGGAGGATATCCTCTTTAAACTTCGACAATTGAATATAACGAATGGGATTGACCGCGAAATCATCAAAGATATGATTCATAAGAAAAAGTTTGATACGGAGATGGTGGTGGCCTCTTCTGTGCCGGCACTGAACGGTGTGGATGCCAAAGTCGATGAGAAAATATGCATTGATTCATCTCGAAAACCAAGGGAGGCATCCGGTGCGATTAATCTGCGTGATTTGGAAAACCTCACCCAGGTGAAGGAGGGGGACACCCTGGCGGTAAAAGTCCTGCCCACCCCCGGTAGAGACGGTGTCTCTGTCTTTGGAACCCCTATCAAAGCTCTGTCGGGCAAGGATCAGCCACTGCATGCAGGTGAAAACGTCAAAGTTTCCGATGACGGCAACACCTTGGTGGCCGGTAAGAGCGGCTTTGTTTATCGGGGTAAGACCGGTATTGCCATTGGTGACGTTTATGCGGTAAAAGGAGACCTTGATTTTTCAGTCGGCAATCTCAATTATAACGGTGATATCATCATTGAGAAGAATGTCCTTCCGGATTTTGAGGTTAAGGGAGAAAAAGATATTACCATCTTAGGGCAGGCGGATGCCTGTGTTCTCATTTCCAAAGACGGCTCCATTCATGTCAATGGCGGTTTTTTTGGCATGGGAAAGGGCCGGATTGAAGCGGCCAAGGATTTTGAAACCAATATTCTCCAGGAAGGAGAGGTGGTGGCCGGACAGCGAATACGTATTTCCAAGTATGCCATGAATTCGAAGATGACCGGCAACGAAAAAGTGGAATGTCGTGAAGTGGTGGGCGGAGAAACCTATGCCTATGGTTCCATCGAAGTGGTTAATAGCGGCAGCGTCTCCGGTGTGAGGACGCTCCTCAGTCTTATTGATCGAGAACGGGAGAGTATCAAACGGAAAAAGGAACAGGTGGAGCAGTTGATCCTGGAAATCGAAAAAAAGATGAGAACCGTTGAAATTCATCTGAAGAACACCAATAAAATTCTGGCGCATACCCATGTGCCGCCGACGGCGTTGCTCGATCAGATACGACAAAGCCTTTCCGAGCATACGGTGTGCAAGAAAAAGGACGGTTTTCTCCGGGAGCAGTTGGAAAAACTCAAGGAGCAGCTCCAGCCGCCGCAGGATTGTCCCGGTTTTATTCGAGTGGAGGGCGCCTGCCGTGTGGGAAGCGTCATTCGTATTATGGATCATGAAATGGAAATCAAAGAGGTCTTGACACGAAAGGAGTTTAGATTGACAAAGGGGGAAATTGTTGTGACGGATGCATCTGCAAAAAAGGAGACCCCATGAATTCTCCGAGAAATCTGCGGATGAAAAGGATGGGCGGGGCTGCCATTGTTTGTTTGAGCGGAGAGAACGATTCGGATCGGGACGTTTTAAGCGATGCCACCTTTGAAACGCTTTTATCGGACCAGATTACGCTTTTTGCGTTGGATTTGGAACGGGTCACCTTCTTTTACAGTGCGTCCGTAAATCGGCTGGTCCGGCTTTCCCATTTTCTGACAGAACGCCATGCGTCTCTTTGTTTGTTGAATGCGCGTCCTTTTGTTCAACGGGTCCTGGAATCAACCAATCTTACCCGGTGTATTCCACTGTATCATTCCGAATATGAATTTGTCATGGCCCATAGCCTGATCGATCATTATGGAATGAAACAAACAACGACGGCAACGGACAAAACGACCTCCTTTATCCAGGAAGTCAATGGGCTTGTACGGACATTCCGTTTGTTGGGTTCGTTTGTGGAGGAAAAAGAACTTGAAGTCCTGATTCAGGAAGTGCAGCAAGCATTGGCGGATGGAGCGGGCGAGATTGTGCTGGATTTACAACAAGCGGATTTCATTTCCTCACTGGCAATCGGGCGCTTTTTGGCTATTCATAGGCTTTGTGCGGAGAAAAAGGTGATCAGCCGTATTGTTCATGCCAATGAAATGGTGCGCGACATCCTGCATCTGACCGATGTGGGAACCTTTTTCGGCGTTCCCCAATAATTATTCAAGTCGGAAGACTACCGGCAATCGTATCTCCACTTTCTTCGGAGACAAGGGGTAAGGAGCGGACAGTCTGACCGCCTCCAAGGCGATTTCATCCAACGTCTTATAGCCCGAGCTTTCAAGAAGCCGGATGTTGTCCACACGGCCGTCGCAGTGGACCCAGAAGGAAAGCAGCAGACTTCCTTCCATCCCCTTTTCCCGTGCGGCTTCCGGATAGGTTAATGCTTCATATACCTGATCTCGGATACGGGTATAATTGGCTTTCACATAGGCCGCTTTCAGCCGGGCCAGGGAATCCTGGCTGGATTCAGTCGGTGCTGTTTTCTCCGTTTCCGTTGAAGCGCTCTTGCCGGGCAGGGTATCTGCCTGTGCCGTATCCGGAAAAAGTTCCTGCGGATTCACGATGGCTTTTTGAACCGGCATATTGGAAATCGGCCGTTTGGGCGGTTCCGGTGTCTTTTCCGCTTCCGGCAGGGTGGGCGGTTTTTCAATGGAAAAATCAATAATCATAGGTGTTTCCACAGCACCCAATTTCCCCTTGAACAGGATAAAGCAGAGAATTAGAAGAAGATGAAACCCGGCTGATAAAAAAAAGGCGCCACTTGTTTTGTTCATCGTTTGGCTTCGGTTTGGAGGCTGACCCTGACAAATCCATGTTCTTTCACCTTGTCCAGAACCTCTACAAAGGTTTGAAGCACCAGTTTTTTATCGGCCCGGATGAGGATGGGATCGCTGGCATCCAGCCGGGCAAGCGCGTTGTCCAATTCCCCAAGACAGAGCGGTTGTTGATTGAGGAATAGAGCGCCGCTCCGATCAATCTCGATGATTTGCATTTTGCGCAGACTCTCCCGGTCGGAAGTGGCTTGCGGCAGTTGAAGCGGGAGAGTGCCTGTGGCCACCAGCGTGGAGGTGGTGAGCACAATCGTCAGGAGGACCAACATGATATCCACTAACGGAACCACGTTGATATAATCGAATTCCTTTTCATCCATGGGCAATGTCCCATTCCGTGAGAAGCACTTTCACTCGACGCAATAGTGTGTTGTACAAGGCAACCGAGGGGATGGCCACCAGAATGCCCATGGCCGTGGCTTTAAGGGCCAGGGCCAGACTGGTCATAATCTTGGCGGTTTCCATGTAGCCCTGTTGGCCGATGGTGTGAAAGGTGAGCATGATGCCCAGCACGGTCCCGAGCAGACCGATGTAGGGGGCATTGCTGCCGATGGTCGCCAGGAGATGGAGCTTGGCGGTCAGGGTGATTTCCAACTTCCGTTTATCCTGAAAGTCCGTTACGATGATGTGCCGGTAAAACAGCCACCGTTCCAGACCGATACCGAAACTGATGATACTTAAGGCCAAGAGAAGCCCGATGACTCCCCAATCCACGCTGACTTTAATCCATTCCATGTTTGTCTCCTGATGTTGCCGGGCGCTTCGACAGGCGCAGTGCCCGGCTAATGAAAACTGACGGCCGCTGAACTTGTCGAAGCGACCGGCTGTTCGGGATTTTGTAAAAACGCATCCCATGTGCCGGTGGTCATGCCAATCTTGACAAGATAATCTAAAATAGCCTTTCCGCTTTCCGGAGTGCCATAGGGACCATATCCGGAGGCGCTTGGGGCGGTGACATCGGTCAGAAAATGGACATGAAAACCGGCGGCGATGATGCCTTTTGCCGCACTGTCCACACAAAGGTCAAAACCATGGCCAAAGAGGATCCAGGTGGGGATGTTGAGTTTCTTCAATAGGGTCATTGCATTTGAATTGTGCTGGAACATATCGAAGTGGCGGCAGATGAAGGAATGGTTAAGCGGGCTGTTATGGATTTTCTCAATATTAATGAGGCGGCGACCGGCAAGGGCGGCTTGCCAGCTTTGGTCTGCGATATCCCTTGGAACCACGACCACTTCCGGATGTTGCCTGGCCTGAACAGGTTGGGCGCTGCAGCAATGGGTAAAAACCTGGACAATGTCATGCTCTTTCGCAAAATTGAAAAGTTTCTCCAGCTTGTCAATTTTAGATTGCATCCTTTTACGAATGCCGAATTCCGGTAATACTCGGGAGCGCAAGCTTTGTTCGTTCGCCCATTCCAGACAATCGGAATCAAAAAAGCCGATCCGGTTTTTTAATTCATTTTTGGGTTCCATGTTTTATCTCCTGTTCAATGCCTGCGAGTCTGAGGAATGAGATGCCGGGAAAGGAGCCCAGCTTGGGTTGCTTGAGATCACGAAAGAGCACGCCATCCGGTTTAAGGGTAAAGGACGGCTGACTCGGGGGTTGAGTCAGCCGCAAAAGGGTCTTTTTCCGAAATGGTGCAAACTGGGGTGGCAGGGAATCCAGAAAGGTCGAAACCTGAAGGTGCAGGGAGCGGTATTCCGTTTCGTTCAGGAGCTGGTTCCAGGGGTTGTCTTGCTCCAAAGTCCCTGCGGTCTGGACAGCCACTTTGATGAAAATGTCGTCAAAGCCTTCGTCCAAGAGCAGGCGCAACGTGTCGGTGACATGGGGGGCATTATGGCGCACAACAATGATGAGCGGTTCGATATGAAGATGGTTGTCACGTGCTTCCCGGAATGCCCGTAAGGTGTCCTGGAAATGGCCCGGACGACGCATGGGGTCCTGTATCTGTTCATTGGGGCCGTCAATGGTCAGACGGCAGGTGTCAATTCCATTCTCCCGAAAAAAACGGATTTTGTTGCCGGGCAGATCGCCTCGATTCGCACTGTGCAGGCTTTTCAACCGGCCTTGCTGCTTCAATCTGTTCGCTTCCTTGAGCACCGTAACAAAGGGGTCGATAAAGGGGGCTTGTCTGGGATAAAAGGTGATGATGCCATCCATCGAATAATGGCCGGCGAATTCCGAAAAGGAGCGGAGCGCTTCCAGGCAGGAATCAAGGGTGAGATCGGGCCTAAGCCCTTCCTCCTGGGAATGGGGTGAGCAGCGGCTGCAGGTATAATCACAGCGGGAATTGATGAACCAGTCCAGTTGAACGGTTTGGCGGTTTGGCGTCATACTTCCCTTCTCGATTCAGTTATTATACGGATTATCTCGGCTGCCGTCCGGTGATTGGCCGGAAAGAATTTTTGATGCCTCGTCTTCTGTCAATACGTAATGGTAGAATGTCCGATAATACGCCTGCAATTCAACAACAAGATTCAAATCCGGAAAACGATCCGGATATAGGGTTTTGGCCATAAAGAGCATGGAGAGCATGGCTTCTGTGCCGCCGTCCCAATAGAATAGGCCGTCCGGCCGGGCATAGACCTGTTTCTTTTTAACAGCCGTGGTGTTTTGAAGTCGGCTATCTTGATAGACCACATCCAGGGAATATTGTCTGCCGATGAAAATGAATTCCGGGTCAAAGGCAAGGATCTCTTCCATTGAGATCTGGGTCTTGGCCTCCCGGTTTTGTGCCCTGTTGACAATCATATCCGCGCCGGCAAGTTCTCCATACCAGGTCATGTACCCGGTTCGACCGTGGGTGCTTAAGACGTCAGGGCCACGCACCATGAAAACACGTTTTTGATGGTTTGGAATGATGTTTTTCGTCTGATCCGTAACCCGTTTGATTTTGGCATCATAATAGGCGCACCAAGTTGCTGCGCGCGTTTCGGCCGTATCCGTGCCCAGGACACGCGCATACAGTCTTATCATCTCCTTCTGGGAGGCGATGAATTCCTGAACGGTCTCATTCTTCCAGGTGGGTGGCACGGGTTGGGCCACAATAGCCGGGATCCCCACTTCCGCCAGTTTCTTTAATTCATCCGGGTTGTTATAGGTGAAAACCAGATCAATGCCGCGATTCAACATCTCTTCAATATGAATACCCGTGACTTTTGGGACGGTTTTCAAGAACGGTGCCACTTGATACATCCAGGGTGCATAGGTGAGCCGCATTTCTGCAATCTTATCTGCTGCGCCAAGCAGAAGCAAAGATTGAAAGGCAAGCACATCGACGCAGGAAATTCGGTTCACTTCATGGGAAAGGGGGACGGTCCGACCCGCCATGTCAGACAAGGTGCGATGATTGCCTTTCTTTTGTGCGCTTTCCTGTGGGCTTGAAGAACATCCCCAAAAGAGCGTTAGGGGTAACAATAGACAAAAGAGGAATTTCACGGCGCCTCTACGTTGGAATGGGCTATTAAGGGGACGCACGATTTAATGATATCACCCTCATGGGTTTTCGTATCCACGATTTTGACTTCAACGCCATAAGCGGAAAGGAGATTCGCTTCCGTGATAATCTTATTCGGAGTACCGGATTGAAAACGGTTGTGGTGCTGCATCAGCACCACTTGGGTGGCGCAGAGAAAGGCGTGATTGGGAAAGTGAGTGGTCATGATGACCGATAAACCCTTTTTGACGAGCCGATTGATTTGTTGAAGCACCCGTACCTGGTTCCCGAAATCCAGGTGCGAGGTGGGTTCATCCAATACCAGAATCCGGGACTGTTGGGCCAGAGCTCTGGCCACGAGAACCATCTGTCTTTCCCCGCCGCTGATCTCAGTATAGATGCGATCTTTCAGAAAGAAAATGTGCAGCGAGGAAAGGGCCTCTTCGGCCAAGGCATAATCTAAGGGGGAAGGAGAGGCAAAAGGGCCGAGATGGGCGGTGCGGCCAAGGAGTACCACATCCATTACTGAAAAGGGAAAGGGCGGGGTATGTGCTTGGGGCACATAGGCGATTTCCCGGGCCAATCGCTGTTCCTTAAAATGACGAATATCCCGTCCGTCAAGTGTGATGGACCCGGAAGTCCGGGGCAGCAGCCCGAGGATGGCTTTAAATAGTGTAGTTTTTCCCACTCCGTTGGGGCCTAAGAGACATACAATCTCTCCGGAATCCAAAGAGAGGGAAAGGTCCTTGACCACCGGTTCCCTGCCGTAGCCGCAAACCAGATTGTTGATCTCCAGTTTCATAGCCAGCTTTTTCGTCCTTTCATCAGAAGGAAAAGGAAAAAGGGGGCGCCCACAAGGGAGGTCAGGATACCGAGCGGGATTTCAACCGGAAAGATGCAGCGGGCCGCATCGTCTACGATGACTAAAAAGGCACCGCCCAGAAAAAAAGAGGCCGGCAAGAGGGTGCGGTGGTTGGGGCCGATGAGCAGACGGGCCATGTGAGGGATAACAAGTCCCACAAAGCCGATCATGCCGCTGACGGCCACGGATGCCGCGGTCAAAAGGGTGGCGCACAGGATGATCAATGGCCGGATTCGTTTGACATTCAACCCCAGCGCGCGCGCCTCCTCTTCCCCAAAACAGAGGACATTGAGTTTCCACCGGAGCAGCAGCAGCGGCACGGCGCCCAGAATGAGGGGGATGGAGAGGAGCCGGAGATCATGCATGCTGATATTGGCCAATCCGCCCATGAGCCAGAAGGTGATGGCCGGCAGTTTGTTGAACGGGTCTGCCGTGAATTTGATGATGGAAATCAGGGAGGTAAAGAGCGTGGAGACCAGGACGCCTGTTAAAACCAGTATCAGGATGGTATGAGTCCCTTTGTTGATGGCTGCGCTGATAAAATAGGTAATCATCACGGCCAGGAGGCCGAAGGTGAAGGCCGAGACTTGAATTCCGGCCATGTTCCAGGAAAAAAGGATGGCGAGAGCTGCCCCAAACCCCGCACCGGCGGCGGCACCCAGAATGTCCGGAGAAATCATGGGATTTTTAAAGAGACCTTGGTAGGTGGTGCCGGCCAGTGAAAGGGCTCCGCCGATCAGAAGCGCTGCTGCGATGCGCGGGAAGCGGACCTGAAAGAGGACGATCTCCGCCTGAACGGGTGCGATATTAGGCAGGAGGGTGAGTTTGTGTCCCAGGATGACGAAGAGTTCTTTCAACGGAATGGGGTATCGGCCCAGGGAAAGAGAGAAGAGGCCGATAAGAAGGGCTCCTGCTGCCATGAGAAGGAGGGTAAGCCGATGGGCGGGCAGGAGTTGTTTCATAAAAGAAAAATAATACTTTTTACATCCGGTTGCCTCTGATTAAATGCCTACTTTTGCGGACAAGGAGATGATTCGCGGCAGCCCTAAGCAAAGGCCTTCGCTGGCTGAACGATAATAAGACCAATAATGTTCGTTAGCCAGATTGGAAACGGTTAGACTAAAAGTTGTTTTCACGCCCGCAATCATGGGTTCAAAACGGAGTCCGGTATTGACTGTTATGTAGGAGGCAATAGGAAAGTTGACATATCCAATAACTTTGGAAGGATTGGAACTGGTGTCTGTTGAAGTGGTGTCATAGAGAAGGGCCTGCCGTTCTCCCGTAAAATGGATCCCGGCGTGGAGAGTCAAAAAAGGTATCCAGGGTAGGGCATATTCCAGATTGGCGCTTGCTTGACTTGCGGGAATATTTTCAGGGATTTTTCCTTCCAATGTTTTAGAAATGTCATTGTTTGCTTTCAATATTTCAGCATCTAAAATGGTTCCGCCTCCGATAAGGGTGAGATTGTTTGTTAATTTTCCTGAGACCGTGATTTCTATTCCTTGGTGCTGTTGTTTGCCGTCCTGTTTATAAATATTGTCTCGTAAATCCAAATACTGGTTTGTTTTTGTGAGTCTAAACAGGGCTACATTTATGTCCAGGCCAAGAAGAGTTGCTTTTCCTCCAAACTCATATTGTTCGCTGGCAAAAGGTTTTAATATTTCATTTTTGTTTAAGGCGGTAACAGGCGCAATTCCTCCGGCTTCCAACCCCTGCATATAAGAGACATAGGTGGAAACGAAGGAGGCCGGTTTGTAGGTCAAGGCAAGGCTTGGGGAAAACTTGCCTTGAATAAAATTACTGGTGCTGATGGCAGCAGAGGTGGCTGTGGAGCGCGCTTTTTGCCGTATTTCAGCATAATTGACGCCCGCAAAAATAGAGAAAAAACCTTTCAAATCAATACGATCTCCGATGAGAATATTGTCCTGGTTTTGGGATTGCCAGGTATTGGTGCCAAGAATTCCAAGGGCGGTGTCATTGAAATGCATTGGATTGTCAACATGACTTGTCTCTGCGACCCATGTCTTTTTGTCATCGCCTCGGCTGTAATAAAATGCAGACCCTTGATAGCCGAAGGTGACTGAATGATGTAAGAAGGCTGTTTTAAATTTTGTGTCTGCCAAGGCATAAGCAGAATGGGTGAATTCACCTTGTCTCGGACTTTCAATCAATTGTTCCCGGTAAGTGCCTTTGCTGTCGATGAGTTTGGCTGCGATATATTTATACTGTCGCCACATGTCACCATACCGGTAGGCTGCCCGAACTGTAAGTGCGGGCGATATTTCTGAATTCATAGCAAGGCCTAATACCGTTTTCTCGGATTTATTATACGTCCACGATTGACCATATTGAACAGAGGGATCGAATGCATCCGGAATCGGAATGTTTTCTAGGGGATCAACGGCAAACAAGGTAGTTAAACCTGTGACATAATGATTTTGTCGCCAGATATTGGTCTGAAGGGTTGTTTTATCGGATAATCGATAATTCATGGCGCCGTATAACAGAGTTCGCTGTTGTTTTCCATCATCAATGAAAGTATTGCCATCCTCTCTAAAAGCAAGTGCGCGATAGGTGAGGGCCTTGGCTGAATCCTTTGATAAAGGACCACCCAGATCGGCCTGCACGAAATTGAGACCATTGTTATATTGGCCAATGGAAAAGTTCGCAAGGCGTTGGTCTACCGGTTGTTTGCTGATATAATTAACCGTTCCGCCAAGGGAGGAAAAACCATACAGAAAGCCGGACATGCCGTTCATGACTTCAATGCGCTCCACCTGTTCCATGGGAGCGTAGCAGAAGCTGCGATCGCTTAAGCCATCGCGTAATTCACTTTGATCCGAAGCATTGAATCCCCGAATCATGACCCGAGACATGCCACTGTATTGGTTGGATTGCATCAGGTTGGCAACCGTCGGATTGGTTTTCAGCGCTTCTTGAGGGGTATGAGCCGCTCGATTTTCAATCAGTTCTCCGGAAGTGACATTAATGGAATAGGGAATCTCTTTGAGCGGGATGTTTCCAAGGGGACCTACTTGTGCGGATTTGTGTCGATAACCCGATTTTGCTGAACCTTCCTTTTCTACTTGTTTTCCTTTAACTTCCAGTTTTTGGAGAGGGATTATTTCAGGTTTGGGTTCGTTTGCAACAGGTTGAATAGAATCTGTTTGGCTAAACAGCCAGGTTGCACAGACTATTGAAATGATTGGAAACAGGTTCTTTAGCAACATATTGTCCCCTTACAGTAGGATGAGTTAATAATATAATATTACGACCGCTACCGAAAAAAAGGGACAAATTATATTTTTATTGCTGAATCCGTCCGTGCAGGGTCATTTGCGGCTCTTCCGGATGATTGGTGCGGATGATGAATTGACCTGAGACGGTTTTCTCCACTTCCGGTGAAAAGATATCCAGATTATAAACATGGAGTTTGTCGGTTCTTATGGAATCGGACGGGGCCCAATGGAATTTAACGGCTATGGGAAGGTCGGCCTGCCATCCGGCCGTGCCGGAAGAAGGATTCTCCATGACAAAGGAGATATCGATAACTTTCAGGTCCGCTTTCTTGGAGGTCACATTAATTCGACGGGGGACTTGTTTATGGGTAGCGTCAAGGGATACATAACGATCCGACAGTTCG
>Ga0156536_1142_pt3 | contig 16292 bp, 16 predicted proteins | sample RifOxyB2_FD_111931 | JGI IMG/M metagenome (GOLD analysis project Ga0156536, IMG submission 111931) | Elusimicrobia bacterium RIFOXYB2_FULL_49_7 | reverse complement strand
AAGTGATTCTCCGGTTCTTATTCAGGGCGAATCGGGCACCGGTAAAGAACTTCTGGCCAAGGCCATTCATCAGCTCAGTCGGCGAAACAAAGGGCCGTTTGTAGCGGTCAATTGCAGTGCGCTTCCCGATACGCTGATGGAATCGGAATTATTCGGTTATAAAAAAGGGGCGTTTACCGATGCGAAACAGGACAAGCCGGGCCGCTTCGATCTGGCCAAAGGCGGCACGCTTTTTTTAGATGAGATTGGCGACACCTCCAAAGCGCTGCAGGCGAAATTGCTCCGTGTTTTACAGGAAAAGGAATACGAGCCCCTGGGTTGTGTTGAGCCTGTCAAATCGGATGTCCGTATCATCACGGCAACCAACCGGAATCTGACCGAAATGGTTGAAAACGGGACCTTCCGAAAGGATCTTTTTTACCGAATCCATGTGATGCCATTTCATATGCCTCCGCTTCGGGAGCGGACAGGCGATATACCCCTTTTGGTCCGCTATTTTATCGAGCATTACAACCACCTGTACGGCAAGCAGATTTCCGGCATGACCGACGAAGCTGTAGCGGTACTGATGGCACATGATTTTCCGGGCAATGTCCGCGAGCTTGAAAACATCCTTCAGCACGCCTTCATTCTTTCTCTGACCGGGCGCATCGAACAAAAACATCTTCCGGCCTATCTGGACACAAAAAGTGCGCGCCCTATTGCCCGTACCCATAAACCTGTTTCATCTGTCGCAAACGATGAAGTCTCCCGCATCAAACAGGTGCTTGCCGAGAACCGGTATCATCGGCAGAAAAGTGCGGAAGCACTCGGCATCCATCCGGCCACTTTGTGGCGCAAAATGAAACGGTTGAATATCATTTAGGTCGGCACAGCGCAATACAGGCTAAAAGCAAAATCAATAATGCAGCGATAATGGAAGGCCCGGCTGCCAGATCCAGCCGCAAAGAAGCCTCCAATCCCAACAGGCAAGCGGCAATACCGAATACCCAGCCCATCATTATGCGGTGCGCGGTTTTCTTAACACAAAAGAGCGCTGCAACGGCGGGCATGGTCAACAGTGAAAATACCAGTAAGACCCCGGCGATCCTGACCGCCGAGGTGACCACCATTCCGAAGGTCGTGTAAAAGAGAAAGTCCCACCACCATATCCGGATTCCTGCCGCTGCCGATTTTTCAGGCGATTGAGTGATGAAAAAGAGTTTATGCCGCGTGAACCAATGGATAAGGCCGACCCGGGCAAATAGAATAGAGGTTTGAACCACCTCTTTCCAGGATACCGTCAAAATGGGCGAAGTAATCACCTTCGTTGACGCCTTGACAGGAGGACGGTAATATGATTGGAGCAATCGATGACCGTCAGATGATTGTTTCGGGAACCGTCGATAATGCCGTCTGCCCATTGATCCAGGGCCAATCCTCCTTTCAGGTAAAGAGCCGCTTGTGAAACCTTGGCCACATAAGAAGGAAAGACTTCCACAGAGTGCGGGTTGGCATCGGATTTTGTAATAGACGAGACCGAATTGACAGACGGTTGATTCTGCGGCATGACATATTCATAGGTCAGTTGCAACAATGTACTTTCCTGCAGAACGCAAATCAGCAAACGCATAAAATCCCGTGCGATTGTCGTGCGAAATGGTGCCTGCTGAATCCATCTGTTCTGAATTTTTATATATCCATTCCCCTTGGATGGTCAGTTTCAGTGTAGAGGTCAGGGCCTGGCTATGGAGGGGTCCATGACCCGAGGGGTACGAATAAAGGGATAAGCGTGAGGGATGGAAGTATAAACCTCCTCAATTTCAACACCATCCGGAGCAACAGAAAGCACAAAGGCCCCGTTGAAATAAGGGTTCAGGGCAGCATCCAACACCAATTCCATCTCACCGAGTTCCAGTGTCGGCTGTTTGGATGACACGGATGCGGGGTTCTCCGTATAGGCGCCGGATAATTGCCCGATAGCTGAGATATTGGGATTGGCCACGCCTGCGTGAAGCGGCTGAATCACCTCCGGTATAAAAGATGTAGAAAAATTATGAGGCAGAGCGATCAGGAAACCGGAAGCGCTCGGTTCGAAAAGGAGACAAACCGGTCTTGGGGGATTCTGAATTCGTTGCCAATACTGAAATAAAGGAGCCCGGTTTCCCGGATCGAGTTCGATACAAGGGGTTCATCCTGGCTGGGGGCGTCCCCCAACAGGCACAGAGAACAATCGGAATGGAATGCTTCATCAGCATGGTGGTGGGCGGCGGCAAAAGAAGGCGTGGAGAGAGAAAGAAAAAGCAGCGTGATTGAGAAGAAACGATTCAGAGTCACAGGAGGAAATTACAAATTTTATTTCTGAGAGTCAACCGTGTGCAGGGTTATTCCAAGGCGATTAAAACCTGTGACGGCGGGATGATGCAGTAGAGACGTCGGCCTTTCTTGATTTGAAGCTCCGAAATGCTGCTGATGGGCACGGCAGCGGTCAGGATGCGGTTTTCCTCCAGCTCCAGTTTGACCTCGGCATTGATTCGTCCTTTGCGCACTTCGGTCACCTTTCCCGGCAGGCAGTTGGTTGCACTGGTTTTAGGCGGTTCATCGCCGCCGGCCAGAATGGGGGAGGTGGCTTTGAATATGGAGATGGTGGGGGTTCCCACTTTCAGGCCAAGGGCATTGACGCCTTCGCGCATAAGGAGGGCGACAAGGCGCATGTTTTCGCTGATGCGCATCGTTACTTCCGTGTATACCAACCCCGTTGAAAGGTTTTCGACAAACCCGAAGAATTGGTTTCGGGCGCTGATTTTGTAAGTAAAACGATCCAGGGCACGGGCAGTATGCCTGAGGGTATCCATGACCGGACCATTTTTGCCCACCATACGCCGGTATTCGGATTCCAGGGTCCGATAGGCACGCAAAAGGTTCCGGCCGTAATCCGTCAACACGCTTCCACCGCCCGCCCGGCCACCCGTGGCTTTGGTCACCAACGGTTTTTCCGATAGGTTGTTCAGTGACTCAATGGTATCCCAGGCCGCTTTATAACTGAGTCCTATTGATTTTGCGGCGCTGGAAAGACTTCCGGTTTCTTCAATCTTCATTAGAAGTTGGACGCGGTTTTTGATCAGGATTTCGCGTTCACGGAACAGGAGCCACAAGGCAGGCTCGCGTTTAGAGGCATTTCTTACCGGAGAGGGTGTTGCTGTCATGCTGCTTAAAATATAGTTTCCAACGGAATTGATTCAAAAGGTTGTTCCGTTTTCAACTTTACAACGAATGTATCCATGTTAAGGTATGAAAAAACAGTATCTATTCTTATTTCCCATCATTTCCCTATGTTATTTCTTGACGAATCGTTTTTATTTTTTTATTTTAATTTAATACATAAAAAAGGAAGAATTCATATGAAAAAGTCCGTTTGTTTCGTTATTTCAATAATGCTTATTTGCGTTATCGGGTCGTTCGGTGCTACTTGGTCCGGAGATACTGTGGGTGACGGATCCTATACCTACGGAGGGGCTGTCGGTTTTGCCAAAGACAGCGACAACGGATTGGGTGTGGCGTTTAAGATCGCGGGCGGGACATCCGGAATGTATGGTGTCGCCTATGCTTATAACGATGGTTCCGGCTGGGCCATGGAATATCCAAACGCTTCTTCAACCGGATTTATGATTGCCGGCGGATACATGGACTTGGTTTATGACGGAAGCAATACGCCCTACATCGCTTATACCGGCGCAATCGGCCAAGTCCGCTGCATTTACAAGTCCGGAGCAAACTGGGTTAATGACACGGTTTCCGCTTCTACTGTCAACAGCGGTTCTATTGTCATTGTCTGCGATGGAAACAATCTTCCCCATATTGCTTTTATGATTGCAAACAAGGCGCCGAGACTGGCTTCTTTTGATGGTACAGACTGGACTATTGATACTTTGCCGGCTGCGTGCCGCACTTATGCTGACATCACGTTGGCCTTTGATTCTGACGATAACCCCCACATTCTTGCGGGCGGCGGCGTTTATTTCACAAAAACAGGTGGCGGGGATTGGACGGTGGATACCATTGATAATATTGATGTCCGTATGGCCAAAATGTTTTTTGATTCCCAGGACAACCTGCATATCGGCTGCTATGACGACGACGGCACAAACCCTCAATTACTTCATATCACCCGGGATGGTACGGACTGGAATGCGGAAGTATTGGCTGACACCGCCTGGAAAACCTTTTTTACATTGGACAATAATGGAAATCTGCATTACGTTTATAGTGACTTTAATACCGGACACGATTCCCTCCGATATGGAACCAATGCCAGTGGTAGTTGGACATCCGAGGCTGTTGCAAAAAATAGCGGGGAATTGCTCCCTTCCGGAATTGTAATTGATAATGCTGACAAGGCTCAAATTGCTGCCATCAAGATCGGTTCCAGTGCCAAGGTCTTGCGTTATTTGAATGGATCCATCAGTGTTGAACCGTCGTTTATGACTACCGGAACATTGCCGATTTTAAGCATTGCCGGCGCTAACCCGATTAACGGTTCCAGCCTGCTTCAATATCGACTTCAGGAACGCGGACATGTTCAACTGTCCGTGTTTGATGTACAGGGTCGAAAAATACGGGAGCTGTTCAACGGATATCAGAACGCGGGCATTTTCCAGATCCATTGGGATGGGACGAACCATATCAGCCAGCCCTTGTCCAATGGAACCTATCTGTTTAAACTCGACGCTGAAGGCCGAACCAATACAAAGAAAATCAATTTATTGAAATAAGACCGCTGCGCTGCTCTCGATCCACGGAATGCATTTTTCAATGCAAAATATTCCGTCATTGTACTTTCTTTATTTCATTCGGACATTTAGTTCCCTCATAATATTTATTTAAAAAATTGTCCCATTTCAGATTTTTTGGCGTACTCGTTATATAGTTTAATATATAATGAAATTAATTCAATATAATAACGCAATCCATGGCAACCACTTACATAAAAAAGGAGTATCGTATGCGCCTCTTGTCCGTTCCTCTTTCCACCTGCCTGACTCTCATATTACTGACTGTGCTGCCGCTTGTGGCGCAAATCGATTCGGTCTTTTCCCTGGGTGCCGTCGTGGTCACAGGCAAAGCTAAAAAAGAGATTAATAATACGGTCAGCGCCGCTGATATTGCCAAATATGCCAAGCCGGACGTGGCCAAGGCATTGAATCTGCTTCCCGGTGTCACTCTTTCCCAGATGGGTGCGCGCAATGAAGGGGGTGTTTATGTTCGCGGCTTTGACAGCCGCCAAGTAGCTCTTTTCATGGATGGCATCCCGGTTTATGTCCCTTATGACGGGAATATTGATCTGACCCGTTTTTCCGCTTCCGTCGTTTCGCAAATCAGTGTGGAAAAGGGAGCCTCCTCACTACTCTACGGCCCCAATGGCATGGGTGGGGTGATCAATATAATCAGCCGGAAACCTACTGCCGGACTTGATTTGTCAGCCAAAGCCGGATATGTCAGTGAAGGCAAGGCGGCCTCCCTCAATGCAGGAACCCGACAAGGAGATTTCTATGGAATAGGATCGGTTGCCTATCTTTCCAGGGATCATCTTGTACTCTCAAGCCATTTCGATACCACTCAATATGAAGATGGCGGAAATTATAATAATTCATATGCCGAAGATCGGACAATCATTTTGCTGGCCGGGTACACACCGGAGGGTATCGGTGATTTTAATGTCATTTTCAGCGACCAACATGGCCGCAAGGGAACGCCCGTGTATGCAGGCTCAAACCCATTGGCCAGTTATCGTTATTGGAGATGGCCGTACTATGATAAACGGAGCGTTTATACCGTTTCACGCATTGAACTGGGTCATGTGGGTTATCTGAAAATACCCCTCTATTACGATCAGCTTAAAAACTCGCTGTATGCTTATGATGACACCTCCTACACCACCATGAAAAAAAAGTATGCTTTCAAAAGCGCCTATGGGGACCATTCCTTTGGCGGTTCCGTGGAGTTTGGCACCGGCCTCATACCACGCGACACCCTGAAAGCAGCCATTCATTATAAAAATGATTACCACAGCGAATGGAATACAACCAATAATATTAGTCAAGTAGCTGGTGAGGAGAAATTCATGGTCAAACCGGACATCCATTTCCGGGACTATACTTTGTCTTTTGCATTGGAAAATCTGTATATGATGACACCGGCCATCTCATTGGTTCCTGGCGTTGCTTATAACGAGCGCAAACCCCTGACCGCGGAAAATCTGACTACGCCGGATAAGACGAAGCCGTACAATTATTTAGTGACCGATTTCCCCATGTTTACGGAACATGCCTGGGACATCCAAATGGCCGCGTTTTATCGGCCTTCTAAAAAACATACGTTTAATGCATCTTTGGCCCAGCGCACACGCTTTCCATCAATTAAAGACAGATACTCCTATAAATTGGGCCAAGCCATCCCTAATCCGGATCTCAAGCCCGAAAAGGCAAATCATTTTGAAATCGGCTATACCGGAACACCCACCGCACGACTCAAAATCCAGGCAGCGCTTTTCGAATCCTATCTCCAGGATGTAATCATGTCGATCACCAATGTGGGTCCGAATGGGGAATTCCAGTCCCAAAATATGGGTGAAGCGCGTTTTTCAGGTCCTGATTTCGGCAAGAAAACAGCCAAATTCGCTCTACCTGCACCGGAACTGGGCGTAACCTATACCGTATTAGAAAATAATTTCCTGGCCAACTCCCTTTCCCTATCAGCAAATTACAGCTATATAAATAGAAGGAATCTGACTGCAGATACGGTCTTATTTGTGGATGTACCGAAGCAGAAAATGGTGCTGGGCCTGGAATACAGCCCTGTTAATGCTCTGTCCCTGGTATGGAGTACGGAGTTAAACTCCGAACGCGAAAGCAGTAGTGACGGAAAGTGGAAGGCCGGCGGGTTTTCCGTGTCCAACCTGAAAGCGGTCTATGCCCTCTCTTATGTGGGCTTTGAGCTGGGCATCAACAACCTCTTTGATAAGGATTATTGCCTGCAGGAAGGATATCCGGCCGAAGGACGCACCCTTTTTGCCAATGTGACGGCGAATTTCAAGAAATAATTCGGAAAAGAGAAAAAAATGATGCAGGACATCAGGGAAATCGACTGGAATGAAATCCTGAAGAAAATCAGAGCCGGAAAAGATCCGGCCCGTCGCAATAACCAGGCCGCCTACTGGAACAAACGGGCACCCTCCTTTGCCGACCATGCGGGTAAGACCCATTATCCTGATTCATTTCTCCGGATTCTGAATCCGGAACCCTCCTGGACCGTGTTGGACATGGGGTGTGGCGGTGGCACACTTGCATTGCCGCTGGCTGAACGGGTTGCGCAGGTAACGGCGGGCATCGGCACCCATGATGTGGCCATTGCCTCCCGCTCGCTTATAGTCAACGACGCCCGGGATGCTATTGAGAAGTTGATACGAGCGGCCCGAAAATGGACGCTGGATTACCGGCATGTCTATCAGTGGGCCGTCTTTCACTGGAACAAGGAAATATTGACCTTCTGCAGAGCACCTTCCGGTGCGTGGGCAACCGAACCGCCCCCCATCCCGAAATAATTCAAGGTCTTTTTAATATGGGTAATCCGTGACGTACCAAGCCAATGGAGCCCCAGTTGAAACAATGCCGGGGTCAGTGGTACCGTGGGCCCCATGATGATTCGGGAGGCGGCGTTCGGGGTTCGGCGGATCACTTCGCCGAAGGTACCGTTTACCAAGGTGAGGCCGGTCATGAAGACCAGTTCCGCACGGGAGAGCGCCTCGTGCGAATGCTCCCAATGGATGTCGCCGGCTCTTGGAGAAAGTTCAATAATGGAAACGGGCCGCCCCTCCTCGCGCCAGACCGCGGCATCGTGAAAATGGCCGATGAAACAGGAAGGACGCTTTTGGGTTACTTCACTAAAATGTGACATGGCTGAATTTTCATGTACTTTCTCGATGAGCGGGATGACGCATTTCAGGCAGGCCATGCCCACGGCAATACGAAGCACGTCCGCGGAAAGGAGATAGGCAACGGCAATATCCGCCGCCTTTTGTCCGATCAGGTGACCAAGCCAGGTGTCCCGGGCATCCTCACTGTATCCGGGGGTGGCGGAAAAACAGGTGGACATTTCATACCGGCCCGCCTTGACCACCACCCAGTGGCGGAAAAGATGAATCTCCTCGATCTTGACGGAATGATCCGTGATGGCGGCCAACAATGCTTTACGCACAAAGGGTTCCATCATGCCTCCTTTTTCGGGGAGGCGGTGGCTTTCTCCTCCTCATGCCAGGGGATGCGGAAATGGTCCGGCGACCCGTTGTTGATCAGAAGGATAATTTGGGCCATGATACCCAGTGCGATTTGTTCAGGCTGGTGGTTGGCTATTTTCAGGCCGATGGGAGAATAGAGCCTGTTGTCAATCTTTCCGCCCCGACTGCGGATGTTGTCGATAATAATGCGGATCTTGTTCTGGCTGCCGATCATACCGATGTAGGGAATGGCTTTATTTTTCAGTAGCTGTTCCAAACAGACTTCGTCATACTGATGGCCATGGGTCAAGATCACGCAATAGCTGGCACGGGTCAGGGGGATAGAGGTTGACAGGGTATCATAGGGTTTGCTGATGCGGCCTACGGCCGAGGGAAAACGGTTCTCTGAAACGAATTCCGGGCGGTTGTCAAAAACCCGGTAACGGAGATTCAGTACCTCGCACAGTTTGCCGATCTTTTCCCCGATATGGCCTGCTCCGAAGACGACCACCTCTTTTTGGGGAAGCACAGGCTCGATAAAGACCGTGACCCGACCGCCGCACATTCCCTGAACGGTTTTGTCCGGTGTCACCTGCCACTGATCGCCTGCAAGAGAGAAATCGAGGGTCTTGCATTTGTTTTCTTTAATGGCCAGAACAGCCTCCTGCCGGCTGATGTGTTCCACCGGCCCACCGCCCACGGTGCCCGCAATCTCATCCGATCCGTTCACGACCATTTTGGACCCTTCAGACCGGGGCGTGGACCCTTCCGTCTTCGTAATGGTCACGATGGCGCAGGGAATCCCTTTGCTTTGCCAATCATACAACGTTTTTAACCACATGTCTATCTCCTTTTATGAAATCTCCGCATTATTTCCGCACGGCATTTTGAAGCACTTGATTGAGTTCCACCTCCGACAGCGTCTTATGGTAAAAAAGGGAATAAAAACGGCGCGTTTCATCCGCCATATCTATTTTGTAAACCTCCGGATATAAAAGGTGGGCCAGCCATTTGATGCCGATTATCCGGTTCACAGACGGCGGACGATCAAACCAATTGAAGGGCAATGTTGGAATCTGATATATCCGGTTCAGACGGATGGCCGAAAGGGCGTTCCAATCCGAATTATGTATTATCCGTTGATAATTCCCATCCCCGCCCGCATAGCCCATGTCAAGCGAGACGATGACCACCTGAGGTTGCCATAACAGCAACTGTTCGAAAGTGACGGTGGCTCGACCGTATCCCCCTTTGATCATGGGCACCTCTGCCACATTGATGCCGCCGACAATATCCAGCACTTCCGTGTGCATGGAACCGGCCGGGTCGGTCTCAAGCCCTTTCAACCCTTCCGCATAATAGACCCGGATACGTTTTTCCAAAGGGACGGTGGAAACGGCTGTTGCCACCTCTTTCAAAGCCTGCTCGCAATACTGTGAGAGGGAATCGGCCTGTAATTCTTCCTTCAGGAGCGAACCGAGAAAACGATAGGTGGCGTTCAGTTGCAGCAGGCGTCCGTCCGTCATCACGACCGGGATGCCCATTTGTTGCTGAATCCGCTCTGCAAAGGCCGCATCGTTTTTGTCCATGTTTCCAACGGAGAGAATGATGTCGGGGTGCGCTTTCAAAATGACTTCCGGATTGCCGGTCGTATTTTTTCCATACCAGCCTCCCAGGACCGGCTTATTATTGTAGGTGTCGTTTAAAAAGGCCCGTTCTTCTTTGCAAAGGTCCCAGCTGGTACCGACCATCTTTTCCGGCGCCACGGTATACATGAACACGTCTCCCATAGGGGAGGTCGGATAAACCGACCGAATGGTATCGGGAACCTGAAGAAGTCGGCCGGCCATGTCCGTGATGGTTCGGGCTTGTATCCGTTTGTCCCCTGATGACAGGATGATGATGACAGCGCAAATCACAATACGGGTGAACATAGGTACCTTCCGGAGGGTTGGGAAACGACATCAATATCAAAACCATAAAGAGTTCTCATCAAGGGACGGTTAATCACCTCCTCCGGACTTCCTTGGGAAATGATCTTTCCCTGGTGCATGGCCAATACCCGGGTCGCACAGATAAAAGCATGATCCGGCGAATGGGTGGTGAGGAGGAGGCCGATACCGGAGGCTGCCAATTCCTTGATGAGTTGAAGGGTCCGAATCTGATTCCCAAAATCCAGGTGCGAGGTCGGTTCATCCATGAGCAGGAATCGCGGAGTTTGAGCAAGGCTGCGCGCCATCAGAACCAGCTGCCGCTCTCCGCCGCTGAGTTCGTCATAGAGCCGGTTTTCGAGATACCGGATGCCGAGAGAAGACAATATCCGCCGGCTTTCTTCGTGGTCGCGTCCGGAGGGAACCGAATAGAGGCTGATGTGCGGGGAACGGCCCATCAATACCATATCCAAGACGGTGTACGGAAAAGAGGGGGTATGCGTTTGCGGAACATAAGCGATCAGTCGTGCACGATCTCTTTGTGTATACGAATGATGGGGACGGCCATCCAACAGGAACTCCCCTTGCATGGGAATCAGGCCGAGAAGGGCCTTAAACAAAGTCGTTTTTCCGCATCCGTTTGCACCCAGAAGACAGACCACTTCTCCGGTACTGATATGAATATGAATATCCGATACCACGGTCTTATTTCCATATCCGGCGGATAAATGTCGGGTGGTCAGGTTCATGCCCATCCTCTTTTTCCACGGAAGAGCAGAAAGACAAAGAAGGGGGCACCCACAATAGCGGTCAGAATGCCGATGGGAATCTCAATGGGAAAAACCAGGCGCGCCAAGGTATCCACAGTAAGCATAAACAAGGCGCCCAGGAGCAAGGAGGTCGGAAACAGAATCGTAAAGTTGGGGCCCACGAGCATCCGAGCAAGGTGTGGCACCACCAGGCCTACCCATCCAATCATTCCGCTGACGGAAACAACCGACGCTGTCATGAGTGTGGATGAAGCAATAATGATCCCACGGATTCTCCCTGTCAGGATGCCCATGGATTGCGCCTCTTCTTCTCCTGCAGAGAGGACGTTGATCTGCCATCGCAGAAAAAAAAGGGGAAGGATGCCTGCAAGAATACAGAGAGCAACGATATTGACTTCCGCCGGGCTAACCGATGCCAGGCTACCCATGAGCCAATAAGTGATGGCCGGGAGCTTGGAATTGGGATCCGCCGCATATTTTACTAATGAGAGAAATGCGGTAAACAGTGTGCCGGTTACGATACCGCAGAGAATCAATGTCATGGAGCGGTCTCCCATTTTCCGGACCGCTTTGGCTATCAGCATGGTTGCCAGTACCGCAGCGAGACCGCAGATAAAAGCCCAGACCTGGATGAGAACGATACTCATGGAAAGGAGAATGGCCAGGGAGGCGCCAAAGGCCGCACCCGAAGTCACACCAAGAAGCGAGGGATCAACCATGGGATTCCGGAAGATACATTGATAACTTGCCCCGGCACCGGAAAGGGCCATGCCCACTAACATTGCAACCACAATACGCGGCATGCGCAACCGGAAAATAACGAATTCCGACGGGTCATTGACGCCCATGTCGCGGTTAAGGGCATGGTGCCATAACAAGGACCCAAGTTTGACGATAGAGATCGGATAGCGACCCATGCCGAGCGCAAAGAGAGTCAGGATAAAAAGGCTCAGCATTAGGATGAAAAGGATATATCTTTCCCGCTGCGTTTTATCCTCCCTCAGTCAGAAAATATCGTTGTATATAATTCAACATAACGATATACGCCATCTTCCGCTGAAACGGGACAGACTATTTTAAACAAACTTTAAAATCGGCTGAGGCGACCTGTTGCCTTTTCAGGGGCTAACTGTGTATACTTTTCTCTCCATGCTCCCCAATAATCCATCTTCAGCATCGGTGATAGAAGTTCAAGCGGTCCACAAATCGTTTCGAAACATTCAAGCAGTTCGAGGAATTGATTTGATTGTCCATGAAGGCGAATTTGTGGCTCTTCTCGGTCCCAATGGTGCCGGAAAGACCACCTTGGTTGAAATGATAGAAGGTATTCAGGTGCCGGATGCGGGCGAGATCCGGGTTCTTGGAAAATATTGGAAGGGGCATGCTGAAGAACTTCATCCTCATATCGGCATTGCCCTCCAAGAAACAAGGCTTATCGACAAATTAACGGTTACGGAAACGCTGAGCCTGTTTGCCAGCTTTTATGAATTGGGAAAGAAACGGGTTGCAGAGACCCTGTCTCTTATCAGTCTCACGGAAAAGAAAGATTCCTTTGTTCTTCATCTTTCCGGCGGCCAACGACAGCGGTTAGCACTGGGTATTGCATTGTTGAACCGGCCGCGCATTCTGATTTTAGATGAACCGACCACCGGTTTTGACCCTAATGCAAGACAGGAAGTCTGGTCCATTCTCCTGAACCTCAAGAAAGAGGGAAAAACCGCACTGGTCTTGACTACCCATTATATGGAAGAGGCGGAAACTCTCTGCGATCGTATTTATATCCTGAATCAAGGGACCATTCTGAAACAGGGCAGCCTGGACGACTTACTGGGCGAGGAACGGACAAAGACTTTGGACGATCTCTTTCGTGAATGGACAGGAAGACATCTCCATGAATAGCCTGTTCAAACCGCGCCAGATGCTCTGGCTTATTCGGATTCATTTTCTGGAAATCATCCGGGAGCCGGGCGTTCTGTTCTGGGGCATCGGCTTTCCCATTCTGATGGCCATGGGACTGGGCGTTGCTTTCAGTCAGAAAAAAGAGATGGTTCGTACGGTCGCCGTAGTGCAACAAAGCAACTGTTCCGTTGACACAAATACGCTCTATCAGACGGTTCTCGAGGCCAAGGAGTTGGGAAATGTCGTTTTCCATTTTCAAAAGACAGAATGGCCCGACGCCATGCTGCTGTTAAAAAGAGGAAGTATCAACTTGGTTATCGTGGAAAACGAGAAGGGGAGACAATATCATTTTGATCCGGCCAATCCGGATGCACAGCTTACCTTTCTCATGTTGTCCCGAATGTTGAATCATCCGGAAAAAGGAAAGGAGCGATCCGGTAAAGAAGAGATTTTACCTCTCACCGTTTCCGGTACCCGCTATATCGATTTCCTGATACCGGGCCTGATTGCCATGGGCATCATGATGTCCTCCTTATGGGGCATCAGCTATACCTTGATTGACCGGCGCTCCAGACGACTCCTTCGACGTATGGTGGCTACACCCATGCGGAAATCACACTTTTTGTTGTCGCTTATATTGGTTCGGGTGGCCATGAATGGGATTGAATCCGTTGTTCTTTTTATTTTCGCCCATTTTGTCTTTGGTATTAGCATAGAAGGTAACCTTCCAGCCCTTGTCCTGCTTTTTGTTTCCGGTAATTTCGCCTTTTGTGGTATTGCGGTATTATTGTCCTGCCGAACGGCCAATACCGAAGTTGGCAATGGTCTTATCTCGGCGATTTCCATGCCCATGATGGTCATTTCAGGCATTTTCTTCAGTTATCAGCATTTCCCGGAATGGATTCTTCCGATGATCAAACATCTGCCGCTTTCACTTCTGGCAGACAGTTTTCGGGCACTTTTCATTGAAGGGGCCGGCATGACTGTTTTGTCACTACCCATGGCTATCTTAATGGCCATAGGCTTTGTCACCTTTACGACCGGGCTTAAATTATTTAAATGGAACTAACAGCTCTTTTTGACGAGTATGTTGTCCTGTTGGGCAAGGGAAAAACTATGGCGGTTATCGTCAAGCAAAATCGTGATAAGATATTTCTTGATGACATGAAGAAGTCCGACGAAGATATCAAGAAAGGCCGCGTCAAAAAACGCAAATCACTGATGACGATTCTCGATGATTGAAATACGCACCACAGCGACATTTGATCGCCTGTTTAAGGCGCTTCCAGTTTAGATTCAGAAAAAAGCGGATATCAGGGCACGCTTGTTCACAGAGAATCCTTTTCATCCCGGTCTGCATGCCGAAAAGCTACATCCCAAACACTTGAATGCCTGGAGTTTCAGAATCGATATACATTTTCGTATTATTTTTGAATTCAGCGGCCCTGGTGCTGCAATCTTAAAATAGACAGGAACCCGAGGCCAAAAATTATATCCTTTTTGGCCTCGACAATGTTATTTTATCCGACCATACCGGATGGTACTCCGAAGAGGCGCAGGTCGAACTTCAGACCAAAGCAGCCCAGGGCGTAGCGGATGTGCTGGCCGGCAAAACGCCGAAAAGCGTGGTAAATAAGGAAGTCCTTCAATCTAAATAAATTCTAACCAATCCAATCAAGGGAGTGTTATGGCTCGTTTCACAAGAATGCAGGTATTAAACACCATCTATGACATCAGTGTGGTGCCGGTCTTCTATCATCCGGATGTAGAGACCGCCAAGAATGTCATTTCCGCCATTTCGCGCGGCGGCTGTAAGCTGGTCGAATTCGTCAACCGCGGCGACCACGCATGGGAGGTCTTCAGCGAACTGGATCGCCATTTTTCCAAGGCGGATCCTTCTCTGATTCTCGGAACCGGTTCCATTGTGGAACCTTATACGGCCGCCCTCTATGTCAACTGCGGCGCCAATTTCATTGTGGGCCCGGTGCTGAATCCTGACGTGGCCAAATTCTGCAACCGACGAAAAATCCCCTATGCCCCCGGCTGCGGCAGCGCTTCCGAGGTCTCTGAAGCCGAGGAATTGGGATGCGAAATCATCAAGGTCTTTCCCGGCAAGGAAGTAGGCGGCCCTTCTTTTGTGAAATCCATTCTCGGGCCCATGCCTTGGACCCGCATCATGCCCACCGGCGGCGTAGACTCCACCAAGGAATCCGTGTCCGCCTGGATCAATGCCGGTGTGGCCGCACTTGGAATGGGCAGCAACCTCATTACCAAGGAGATGCTGGCTGCCAAGGATTGGACCGGCATTGAAAACAAGGTGCGCGAGACCCTCGCTGTGGTCAAAGAAGCTAAGGCAAACAAGAAATAAGAAGGAGATATAATACAATGGCAACCCTCACCCTTAAACCCGCAGATAGCTGCAAATACGACATCCTCTCTTTAGGCGAAGTCATGCTTCGTCTGGACCCAGGCAATGGCCGCATCCATACCACCCGCACTTTCCAGGTCTGGGAAGGCGGCGGTGAATACAATGTGGCGCGCGGACTGCGCCGCTGTTTCGGCCAGCGTGCTGCGCTGGTCACAGCCATTGCAGACAACCCGGTGGGCCGACTCCTCGAAGACCTGCTCCTCCAGGGCGGGGTGGACATCTCACATGTCAAATGGGTCAAGTACGATGGCATCGGCCGCAAGGTCCGTGTGGGCTTAAACTTTACGGAACGGGGCTTTGGTGTGCGCGGGGCGGTAGGCTGCAGCGACCGCGGCCTTTCTGCCGCCTCTCAGCTTAAAAAAGGGGACATTGATTGGGAGAAGATCTTCGGCAAAGAAGGGGTGCGCTGGTTCCATTGCGGCGGCATTTATGCCGGTCTTTCTGAAACCACCCGCGATGTCATCCTGGAAGCCATGGAATGCGCTAAAAAGCATGGCACCATCATCTCTTATGATCTGAACTTCCGCCCCTCACTCTGGTCCGACATCGGCGGCACGGACAAAGCCATGGAGGTGAACCGCAAGGTGGCCGGCATGGTTGATGTGATGATTGGAAACGAAGAAGATTTCACAGCCGCATTAGGCTTCAAGGTTGAAGGAGTAGATGAACATCTTTCCAAACTGGATGTGGGGGCTTTCAAAAAAATGATTGAAAAAGCGGCTGCCGCTTATCCTAACTTCAAGGCAGTGGCCACCACGCTTCGCAATGCCAAGACCGCTTCCATCAATGACTGGGGCGCGGTCCTCTATTATGACGGCAAATTCTACGAAGCAGCACAACGGCCTAACCTGGAAATCTGGGACCGGGTCGGCGGCGGTGATTCCTTTGCTTCAGGTCTGATTTATGGTTTCCTGGCAGGCAAGACCCCGGAGCAGGCAGTGAACTATGGTGCAGCCCATGGCGCTTTGGCCATGACCACACCCGGGGACACCACCATGGCTTCTTTGAAAGAA
>Ga0156536_1021_pt1 | contig 16436 bp, 12 predicted proteins | sample RifOxyB2_FD_111931 | JGI IMG/M metagenome (GOLD analysis project Ga0156536, IMG submission 111931) | Elusimicrobia bacterium RIFOXYB2_FULL_49_7 | reverse complement strand
CAAGCGCTGCTTTCCGCCCGGAGAAAGAGCATGCCGTTTTCAATGCGCACGGCCTGGGCGTGTTGTGCCAGGGCTGACCCCGTGATGGTTTCCCATTGCTGGACAACCTGTTCCGCACGAACGGCGGACAATATCCCTGCCTTCTGGAGCACTTTATCGATAATGCTGCTCAGTAACACGGGCTCCTTTTTCCGTTTAGTCTCTTTTCGCATTTTAGGCTTCCCGGGTCACGGTTCCGTTGGAAACACGAAATCGGGCGGTGGACCGCCGGTTCGGGGATGTTAAATTGCGTGGAGCGGCTGCGAAAATCTGACCACGCCCGTAAATACGCTCCAGGAGGCGTTCTGCCCGGGCATCGTCCAATTCGGAAAAGATGTCGTCCAGGAGCATGACAACATTTTTGCCTTTGCGGTTGGACAGGACATCCGCGGCCGCCAGTTTCAGGGACAGTGCCAGAGAGCGGGTTTGGCCGCGTGACGCGAAGTCTCGGACCGAAAGTCCATTCAGTCGGACCAGCATATCATCCCGGTGAGGGCCGGCCAATGTGACGCAAAGCAGTTGTTCTTGGCGTTCGTTGCGGCGGAATTCGGTTTCCAATGCAATGCGCGCCTCATCCTCGCTGTCGGTTGCCGGTCCACTGATGTCAAGGGTTATCTGTTCATCCGCGACCATAGCGGATAAGTGGGTTTGCGCACAGGTTTGCAACGTCGGGAGCATCTCTTTTCGTCGAGTACGCAACAGAGCACCCTGCCGAACCAAGGTCTCGGTCAGGACGGAAAGATAATGAGAATCAGGTCGTTCTGTTTTCAGATAGGCGTTCCTTTGGAGGAGCGTCCGGTGGTATTCTTTTAAGGATAAAAAATAATTAATATCAGCCTGAGATAAAAGCATGTTAAGAAAGCGGCGTCGTTCTGCGGGCGGGCCGGAACACAGCAGAATATCCTCGGGAGCAAAGCTGATGATGGGCAAGTCGCCGATGAAGTCCGAGGCGGAGCGGAAAGTATGGCCGTCCTGTTGAAAAAGGTGACCATTCCGGTTTCCTTGTGTGCGCCGGAGAGCGGGTTTTCCCTCGGAATCGATACGGACTTCGGCCAGGAAATACTCGCTTTCCTGGAGCACGAAATCCTTGACAGAGGCGTTTCTCTGGGATTTTCCGAGAGCGAGAAAGAACAATGCTTCCAGCAGGTTGGTTTTACCGCTGCCATTATTTCCTATGAGAAAATTGCAATAGGGATCAAACTCCAATCCGGTTTGTCGGATATTTCTAAAATTCTCAAGAGAAAGGGTTGAAAAAAAAGCCATTTTTCTTTGTATCTTAAAGAATAAAAATACATTACATAACTTTCGATTTTCAAGATCTCATTTTATAGGCAGTTTAATTGATTTAATGAAGATAATGCTTGACAAATATTGTTAATAAGCCTATATTACAAAATGGTTTGTCGGACGGATTATCGGGCGACATAACCTGTTAAAAAACATTAAGTTAGAAGATTGTATGAAAAGCGCAATATGTTGTACTCTCGGATTCGCATTTGCACAACAGAAAGTAAAGCGTGAAACAGCTATAAGATTTACTTTAAGAATAAGATTAAATTAATCTTTAAGTATTACTTTAAAAAAGGAGGATTTTTTCATGGAACACAGTTATTACACTTCAGGACAGGTGGCGCGGCATCTGCGGATTTCGACATCCACCCTGAAGCGTTGGCTCATTGAAGAGCAGGCGCTTCCGGATTCCGTGCGCAATGCCAACGGGTGGCGGCTTTTCTCAATAGAGGACTTGGAGCGGCTTCGTCAATTCAAATTTGATAGGCGACGCAGCGGCAAGCGCTTTAATGTGAGGGTTCTGACCCCGGCTGCTTGAGACACGGATGACCGTATTTCATCGTTTCTTCTTATACGCTTTATTGTTCCTGTGTCTGCAGGCAGAAGCGCAGATTAAGCGCTCTCGTGCGGAGAGCATGCCGGATATTCAGGCCTCGAATACCATCGGGCTTGGGGACATTTGGCTTGCCTCATATGCTTCCATGGCGGCTTTAAGCCGTAGCGGTGTGCGTATGGAACCTTATCTGGCGCTGGGGTTCGGATTAGCCTCCAATCTCTCCATCTTTGCCGGAGCAGTGCCGTTTGACGGGGGGGTTAAGCAGATTATCGGTAAAGGCGATGCTCATCTCAAGCTGACCTGGCCGGGGAACGACAATCTCCGGCTTTTCGGTGCGGCGGTACAGGTGGACCTTGTCCTTTCAACCGAACAGGACACGGTAAGCGAGGGACAGAATTCGAAGCGTCCCTCTTACGCGCCCAAAGCGGGTTTTACCCTTGTCCTGGACGCGGATCTTATCAAGCGGATGCCCAAATTGCCGTTAAAAGCCTACTTTAATTTCTCTACCATTGATAATGATCGCCTGCTTGTACAGTTTCAGCAGCTCTCTTTCCGTTCCGGTTTGGAATATAAGGGTCCGCGCAACAGCTTTTTCCTCGGTCTCCGTTTTGGTTTGTACCAGCCCGTCATCCGCCAGGCCGGAGAACCGGCCCCCGCTTATGATGACAATGTGCTTCTTCTGATGCCGGGCTATCGTTACCGTCTTGGAAACCGTTTTTCTGCGGTCGGTTCGGTTGCGCTTGCACTCTCTGGAACGGAACGGCCGGGCTCCGATTTTTATTATGAACGATTCAATCTACGGCTGGGTTTGGAATTTCCCCTCTTTTATCGGGAAACCAATACCGAGGCCATTCGCACCATGATTTTTCTGGATACCAAACAGAACGAAAAGCCGAAAACCGACATGGCCGAAAAAAACTCCGAGACAGGTCCGGAATCCATCTTGCAGGGGCGATTGACCGGGGAGGACAAGGCAGCGCTCAAGAACGTACTTCAGGATGAATCGATCATTCAGCAGCGCGATGACAAAATAAAGGAAAAGCGGAAGAAAATAGACGAGGAATTGAAAAAGATTGAGGAAATGCTCGAATAGGAGAACCCATGCCCGGATTAAAGATTTTATTAATTTTGTTTTCTCTCATCATCGGCCTCTGTCCGGTTGAGGGCTATAAGCTCATGAGCGGAGAGGGGCTTTGGTTTTGTGAAAACAGTGATACGCACGGTAAGGGGAATCTTTGGCTGAACGGTTTCGGACGCGGCTTCTATTGGGACAATCCCACTGTGGAAGAGGGTGGTTTCCCCCTCAAGATATTTCCCTGTGTGGGGGCGGATTATGGGCTTTTTCCGTTTCTGGATGTGGGGTTATCCAGCGAGGTGTTGAGTTACGGATTTCAGGTGCCGGGAAATCTCCGAGCCCGTTTGAAGGCCACGCTGCCCAATAATGCAAAGCTTCGTCTGTTCGGCGGTGCTCTTTCCGTGGCGTATACCTACAATTTCCTGAAAGAATACGCATCGTTCGGTTATCGCAACGATCATGTCGGTTTTTATGCAGAAGGGCTGATGCATACGGGCGGCATGCTCGAAACCCGCTTCATCGGAGATGCGGAATTGATTACCTGGAAATCTTTTTTACCTCTTAAAGGCTATTTGAATGTGGGTTATCGGATGCCGCTCGACCGTTCCTGGTCTTTCTATGATCAACTTCTTGTCGGGGCGGGTATCGAATATAAAAGTCTTTCCACTGATTTCTTTCTGGAATACCAACTTGAGATTCTGAACGGTTTCAGCGGCTTTACAAGTCCGCAGACCGTGCGGTTTGTGGACGGCAACAACAATCTCAAAGTGTTTCCGTATTATTTTCGGGAGAACCCCATGTATCTGACGCCCGGGGTCCGCATTCGATATGAAAACGGCCTGACCCTGATGGTGGCGGTTCCGATTACCAAGATCGGGCCGATGACGCTGACGAAACAGGTCGGGTTTCCGCTGGATCCCATTTCCACGGCGGAAAAGAACGATTTACGGGCGCAGGGCATTCTCTGGACCGATGGGTACTCTCCGTTTTATGCGGACTGGAAAATCGTCGGGAAAATCAGCTACCCGCTTTTTTATAAGATGACCAATGCCGAAACTATCCGGAAGTTCCTGCTGATGAGGAACAAGCGGGGACGACAGGTTATCGATATCGATGAGATGATGAAAGGAAAAAAGAACGAGACGGTTCCTCAGGAAAAGGAGAACCCCTAAGCGTCATGCGTTTCATTGCACTGTTTTTTATCGGAATGTTTTTTTGTTTGATGCCGCTTCCGGCTATTGGGAAGAGTGCGTCCGAAGAAAACGGTCCGAATGCCACGGGGGGGGAAGAGGTGCAATGGTTTGATCTGCGGACCATTCTCGGACGACTTGAAGCCGAATACGATCGGGTGGATATTCTTTCCAAAGAAATCCGTCAGCTGAAGACCGCGTGTCGGGAAATGGATGCGATGCTTCAATGGCCGGTGGATGTGGTCGGTATCAAAACGGGTACGCCGCTGTTGTCGAGTATTCGAACCCGTGTTCATGAAACACAGCAACAGGCCGTGAGTTATGAGGCGCGACTTGATCTGGTCCGGGAACCGCTTTTCAATGCCATCGGGATGCTGCGGGAACTGATTTATGAGGATCCTCAGCCGCAGATGCTTCATCTCCTGCTTTCCGAAAGCAAAGAAAGGGTTGAATCGCTCCTACATCTCAAACGGGAAATCAATGTCTGCTGGAAAGCGGTGGAGGCGGAGTTGATCCGTTTTACCGAGGCGTCCGGCTTTTCACTCCCTAAACCACCGGAATCGGGAGAGGCTTTTCATACCGAATTTTTTCAGGTCCTCTATGAGAATCTGGGGATGTCTTCGGATCGATTCAAGGAAAAGCTGGATCGCTGCAAGGACACACTGACCGACCGGATGGATGCGGCGGCCTTGGCCGTCGCGTCGGACCAAGCGTTAGCCGAGATTAAGCGGAGCTACGAACAGGGCGATTTCTCCACGGTTGAAAAAGAATGCCGTATTCTGATCCGCCGTTTCCACGATCGGGTCAGTCCGGACGGATTCAATTATTATCTGGGTGAAGCGGCGCGTGCATTGGGCAAGAATCAGAATGCCGTGGATCAGTTCTCTCTGATCGGCCGCAACAGCCGGTATTACATGACCGCACTGTCAGGTATGCTGCAGGCGCTTTTTGCTCAGGGGAAGTATTCTCGGGTCGATTTTCTATACGAGAAACTCAAGAATGAACTCCTGGGAAAAGGTGATATGAATCGGATTTATTTTGTGGTGGCCCAGACTTATTATGAACTCCGGCGGGAACAGGACTTGATCGACTTGGCGGCCTTGGCCGATAAGGAACGTCCCTATTACGCCGGTATTCTCTATGTGCTCGGACAGTCTTATGCCCGCAAGGAGGACTTTGCCACCGCCCGATCCATTTTTCAGAGCGCCGCCGTCTTGAAACGAGTCAGAGCCGAGGACAAACCGTATGTCAATCTGGCCCGATTGGGTCTGGCGCAGCTTGATTTTACGGAAAAACGGTACGGACCTGCGTTGAAACAGTATCTTTCGCTCCTCGATGAGCCCGGGCTTTTTTCGGAAGCACTTGAAGGTATCGGTTGGTGCTATCTCTATCTGGGCAATTACGCCAAAGCGGAGGTGGCGTTGAAAACGCTGGTCAACCAGTCCCCTGCCGAACCGCTCGGGTGCGAAGCCATGCTGCTCCTGTCCCGCAATTACCTGAAACAGGCTGAAGAGGCCTGGACAACGGAACAGGAACGGTTGAAAAACGAGGGCAAAATCGCACTTCATCTCGAACTCCTGGAACGTCGTTTTGAGGAAGGGGACGTGGATACCACTGCTTATCGCGATATCAAGCAACGGCTGGAGATTCTGCTTGCCGGCAACCGCGACGGCGGTGCCGGGGAGGTTATCGCTGCGGTTTACCGGAAATCCGCGCAAACCCTGGAATTTCTCCTTCAGAGTTATCAGACCGGGGAATTTATATCATCCCCGTTCAAAGATCAAAAGGAAGAGATTCTCCTGCGTATCCGGGATCTCTCCTTGAAGACCCGGGTCGGAGAGAAGGACAAGCCGGGCCAAGCTTATCTCATGCTCCGTGATCGGCGTCAGGAGAAGCGGAACCAGATCGGTGAAACGGTTATTCGGGCGCGGATGGCCAAGGTGAAGAGTCTGCTTGAGGAGGAAGCCTGGCGGGGAGAGTACGGTCTGCTGAACCTGCAAAATCTGTCTCAACAGGAAAAACGGCTCAAGCAGGAGTCCGGGATGGCGGATTCGCTCCGGCAAGCGCGACTGACCGCCGTGGAAGCGGCCAAGCGGAAGGTATCGGCGGTTATTGAAGAGGGGGCGGAACGTCGCCGTTCCGAGGGACAGAACCAGTTGAATATCCTGAAAAATATGACGCTTTCCGACGAACAGGAGGCCTTTGTCTTTTATTACCTCGGGGAAATGGATTACCGGACCGAACAGGAGGAGTATCTCAAACGAGAGGATGCGTACAGCGCTTCCTATGAAAAGTATCTTATGGACTTTGAACGCTACCAAGCCGACACCGTCCAACAGGGGCCCAAACCGGTGCTGCCTGCGCAACCGAAATTGGATTATACTTCGGCCAAGGCCTATTTTGAGTCATTACTGCGCAAGCACCCGGATTCCCGTTTTTCGGATGCGGCCCAATATTCCCTCCTTTTTTGCCATACCGAGGAAGGGCACAAAGACGAGGTTATTCGTCTCGGAGAAGATTTGTTGAAAAAGCATCCGGAAAGCGAATATGCACCTCAGACCGCACTCATCCTCGGCGAATACTATTTCGACGGTAATCAGCTGGATCGGGCGCTGGAGCGGTACCGTACGGTGCTGAAATTCCCGGAGAGCAAATGGTTCGATAAGGCGCTCTATAAGATTGGATGGACCTATTACCGGTTATCGGACGCAAAGAAGGCTATCAGCGCCTTTTTCTATCTTATCAACGAACAAAACTCCCTGACCGGGGAAGGGGTGGATGTGGCCCTGTTCACGCAAAGCCTCCTGACCAAGGAGTCCATTGATTATATTGCCATCAGTTTTGCCGAGTCTGATACCTCGGAGAACGACATGAACGGTCTTAAAAATGCGAAACGTTTTGTGCGCAAGGTGCCCAATCCGTTGTTGGCCGCGCGTATTCTGCAGAAATTGGGGGATGTGTATCGGGAACAGCTCAAATACGATAATGCCATCGCCACCTACCGGGACCTGAAGAAACTCTATCCCGATTATCCGCAGATGCCCGGGGTGATGTACAGCGTCATTGAATGCTATGAACTGAAGGGACAGGCCAAGGATCATGAGCTTGCCAATGAAGGCCGCCAACTGCTCTTCAAGACGTATCATATCGCTACGCAATGGTCGAAGAACAATCCGGACAGTGTGGCCCGTGTTGTGGGCGACAGTCTGGCCGAACGCTCCCTTCTGGAGGCAGCGAGTTATTATTACAGCATGGCCTTGTCCAAGGAAAGCAAGGATGTTTACAGGAAAGTGATCGACCTTTATTGGGATTACCTGAAGGTTTATCCGAACCGGGAAAAAGCAGGCGAATGCCATTACTACATCGCGGAAATCCTTTTTGGGACTGGCGATTATCTCGAAGCAGCCAAACAGTATATGCAGGTGTCCCGGACTTATAAGAATTCCAAATACGTTGAGACGGCGGCCATGAACGCCGTGGTGGCAGCGCAAAATTATCTCAAACAGGAAGAGGCCAAGCAGAAACCGCAGGACAGAGAGCCGCAAAATAGAACCGGAGGCGTCCAATGAGAGGATGGCGCGTCGGATTGCGGTGGGCATGGATAGGGGGCGGCTCCGTGTTTTTTTTAACCGCCTGCCTGGCCACCCAATCGCCCAAGCAAAAAGGGGGGGAGAATGTCTCGGGTGCGGTTATGGACTCTGCGTCGAAGACGGCATCAACCGCAGCAAGAGACTCGGCTTCGATCCATACCCGCAAGCATGATTCTGTCCGTTTGAGCCAAACGGAGCTCAATCGTTTATCCGAGGCCACAAAGCTCCTGCTTCAGACCATCGACAATTATGTGGAGGTGCTCCCCTCGGGCGCTAAAACACCGGAAATTGTGATGCTGAAAGGTCATACCTTTTATAATAACAAGCTTTTTGAACGGGCGCGCGAATCTTATAAGACGGTACTCGATCGTTATTCCAAGTCACTGGAAGTGCCGGAGGCCATCAAGATGACGGCCCAAACCTATTATGAAGAAAACAAGTATGACGAAGCGCAGAACTGGTATAAAAAGCTCGAGGATGTGGCCGTTTCCGGACAAGATAAGGAAGAGGCGGCCGTGCGCATCGCGGAATCGCATTTCCGGTTGGGCGAACGGCTGCGTGAGGCCGGAAAGATCGAGTTGGCCATCAGTGAATTTGAAAAAGTAGTGGTCGAATATCCGAATGCCAAGATTGCGGATGCCGCTCTTTTCAATGTCGGACTTTTGTACGAGGAGAAAAAGGAATGGTCTAAGGCCATTCTGACCTACAATAAACTGATAGCCAATTATCCGAATTCCAGTGCGCTGGAAAACGGCTTTCTCAAGACGGCCCGCTGCTATGAACAAATGGGCAATTGGATGAAAGCGGCCCAAACCTATGTGGAAATATTTCAGCGTTTTCCTCAATCCAAGAATATGAAGGAAGCGTTGTTCAATGCCGGACTCTGCTATGAAAAAGGCGAGAATCTGGTGCTTTCTGCCAAGGCTTTTGAAAAATATGCCACCTTGTTTCCGGATGAGAAGGATGCGCCCGATGTTCTCTTTCGGGCCGGCGAAATCTACGGTAAGTTGCAGGATTGGGCCAATGTGGAAAAGATCAACACTCTTTTCGGCAAACGGTATGGACAGGATAAAAACCGGATCGTCATGGCACTTTGCATGACCGGGGTGGCTTCTTATATGCAGCAAAAGACCGACAAGGCGTTGGATGAATTCGCCAAAGCCATTGAGGTGGGCGGTAAAATCGGTGTGGACAACAAGACCAACGCCTTTTATATGGCCAAAGCGCAATTCACCATCGGCCAAATCAACCAGGAGCTGAGCGAGCGAATTGATCTCGTTCTGCCGGAATCCGAATATAAGGCGCGGTTGAACCGAAGAATCAAATATATGGAAAATGCCACGACCGCTTATGCGGCGGTCAGTGAATATCGTCTCTTGGAATGGACCACGCATGCCATCTATAAAATCGGTGAAACCTATGAGCAGTTCGGCGTGGCCGTTTATAAACGGGAGAGACCGAAAAATATGGATTACGGAAAGGTGGCGGCATTTGAGCAGGGTATTGCCGAAGTCCTTGAACAGTATTTTTCGGATAAAGCGCTTTTGGCGCATGAACAGAACGTCAAGATCGGTATCCAATACAAGTACGAGGATGAATGGACCGCACGCTCGCGCCAGCAATTGGCCAAGCTTCCCTTTATGGCCGGTGCCGCTTATTCCCGACTTCTCACCGCACTGGATGTACAGGCGGCCGTGCCTCAGAAGGCGGGGGGAAATCCGCTCCTGCTCATTCAGCAGAAACTGGAACGACTCCAGACCCTGGCTCCCTTTCAGGATCGCGCCATCAAGCTTTATCTGAAAACGTTGGAGATGTCGGTCCGTTATGCGGTGGAGGACAAGTACCGTTTTTCCGCCTCTGCGGCTATTACGCAGATGTCCTATCAGGTGGGCACGACCTATGCCGAAGTGGTCAGTATCGCCCGAGGCGCTCCTATTCCGAGCGCCTATGATGCCTATAAAAAGTTCTTTTACAAGGTACACCTTTTAGGCGAGGGATTGGTTGAATACGAAAACAATGCCTTGGAAGCGCTTTATAAGAATATTAAGATTGCCGAAGCGTATGATATCAAAGACGAATGGATACAGAAATCCAAGGAAAAGATAGCGGAGATCCTTTTTCAGCGGAGCTTCTGCTACGAAGTGTTGGCCGAAGAGGCGCTTCGAGAACCCCCGGTGCCGACCGGCGCAACCGACGAGGAACGGGAGGAGTATAGTGCCCAGTTCGAAGAATTAGGTTTCAAGCTTCAAGAGGAGTCTCAAGGTATCTATCGGGACATTGTGGAAAAAGGAAAAAACGGCATTACTCGAGGGGAATATCTGGATCTGGCTTATCTCCGTCTTTTCTCAATGCTGCCGGACGAAGTGGGCGAACGGGTGGAACGGGACACGGCGCGTCTTGTTGCCTCAGGCAAGGAATGGCGTTTCCGCCTCTCTCAAGATACGCTTTGGGAACAGCCTTCGTATGACGATTCCGGTTGGGAACCTGTTAAGAAGGGGATTAAACCCGATTCCATTGCCTTGCTCGGCGCCACGGTTCCCATGTTGCCGGTCTGGGGCGGACGGATGGAAAACAACACCTTCTCCCATGCCCGGCAGGTCTGGCTGCGTGGGGAATTTATGGTACGATCCGGAGCGGAAAAAGCGGTGATGGAATTTGCGGCCACCGGCCATTATGACATTTATCTGAACGGCCGCCTCCTTCGGAGCGATTCGCTGGAACGGTCGGACAGTTGGTTTCGTTGCCGTAAAAAAGAGGGATTGGATTCCCTGCTGTCCAAAGGCCGAAATGTGATCGCCGTTCATGTCAACGGCCAAACGGGTGGAGCCTACGGTTTTTACATGAACCTCTTTTTCAACGACCGTATCGTGGAAACGCTGCCTCATCTACCCTCTCGGGAAACCCCTCTTTCCCAGGATGAGTTCAAATCGCTTAAACCGGTTTTTCCGGTCATGCCCAACTTTGAATACAAACCGGAGATGTTCAAATGAAAAAGCCCATGACGCTTTTCCTGATCTGTCTCACCGTTTCCGTTGCAGTCGTGTTCGCTGCGCCGGAAGAGAGGCTTCCCAAGCTTCCCGCTTCGGCCCTTATGCGCAGCATGGCGGCGGTCGCCGAAAAGGCGGCCACCGGCCGCAGCAACGAGAATTATGTCATCCGCAAACCCGGCGAGATCACTTTTACAACGGGTATCGTTATTGAAGGACGGGTGGAGAAGCCGCAGGTCATGCTCATTTTGACAAAAGAGCGTATCCGGTTGGATCCGGTCCTCTTCAGGCGTTCTTTTCTGAAGGACATAACCCGGTCGCTGCAATACAAGAATTTTGATTTATCCCCCAACGCAGAAAAGAGCAATCCATGAAAAAGGAACAAATCCAACGTCTCCTCCAATCACTGTTATCCGGCAAAGCAACGGTACGGCAGGTGACTCACCGTTTGGCGTCTCGGGAGGTGGAGGATCTCGGTTTTGCCATGGTGGACCATGCGCGAGAAAAGCGGCGCGGTTTTCCGGAGGTCATCTTTTGTCAGAACAAGACCGTTCCGCAGATTGCCGCCATCGGCCGAGCCATTCTGAATAAGGGAGCCGTGTTATTGGGAACCCGTTTGGAAGAGAGCGTCTATCATGATCTCAAAGAGGCGCTGCCCGAAGCGCACTACTGTCCGGTTTCCAAAACCCTCTCCTTTATGCCACAGGCAAAACGGAGGCGCGCACGAGGCAATATTGTGATTGTGACCGCCGGCACGTCCGACATTCCGGTGGCGGAGGAGGCGGCGGTGACCGCTGAGGTCTTCGGCAACCGCGTGATCCGTATTTTCGATGCGGGCGTGGCCGGTATCCACCGTCTTTTCCGTCACCGGACGAAATTAGAGGCGGCCCGGGTGATTATCGTGGTGGCGGGTATGGAAGGCGCTTTGCCCTCCGTTGTCGGCGGATTGATTGATGTGCCGGTCATCGCCGTGCCCACCAGCGTGGGTTACGGCGCTTCGTTCGGCGGCGTCGCGGCCTTGCTTTCCATGCTCAATTCGTGCGCTTCCGGTGTGACGGTGGTGAATATCGACAATGGTTTCGGCGCAGGGTATACGGCGTCGCTGATTAATCTCAAAACCGCCGGAAAATAACGCCGTTCGGTGTTGTCATTTTAATTTCAATGGTTTGAAAATCACGGTAATCCCGGATTTCCTCGGCCAGGAGAAGCGCTTCATAGGCTTGAACCAGGGAATCCTTGCTTTCCGAACGATAGGAAAGACGGAGCGTGTCGTTTGCAATGGACGGCATCCCCTCCAGCCCGGGCAATTCACTGAACAGTTTCCCAAGATTGCGCTTGTCGTCACCCAGGGTTTCCTGCTTGGCCTGCCGCACGGAATCCGCTTCTGGCATGCGGTCCGCTTCTTCGAGCGAGACTTCCAAACCGTCCCATGCCATCCGGTTATGCGGATTAAAGGAAATTGCCAATTGATAAAAGCGGATGCGACGTTCCTGTTCCGATGTGGATGCCGCTTTTCCTGAATAAACCGTGGAGAGGCGTCGTTTGAGCGCTTTCATCTGCGGTTGCTCGGAGAGCGCTTTTTTCAGGAGTGCTATCTTGCGATCCGGAATGGTTTCCCGGTCTGCCTGCAAAACCTTATCGACTATGGACCTATCCATCCGAGGTACGGAGAGGCTCTTTTTGTTGGCAAAAAGGAAAAGGGTCAGGGCAATGCCTATGGCGGCCAAGGTGACTAAACCTGCAAGCGGTCGCCTGTGCAGAGGAAAACGGGCCGGCGGTATACGGGAACTGCTGCGCGATGGCCGAGGAGGAAGCGTTGGAGGCGTTGCACTCTCTGTTTTGACCGGTGCCGGTGATGCTGCTGTCGGGAGAGGAGGTTCGGCTTTTGGTTTTTCCGTTACGCTCTCTTTATCCGCTCGTTTTTCCACGTCGCATCCGAGCCGTTCATAATCAAAGACCAACCGATCGGACTCCTCTTCCGTGGCGCCATGGAGTAAAAGTAGCGGCAGGCGGTGTACGCTTATTTCCGCCTGTGAAAAATCGATTCCCAGGTCGCTGGCGAGGCGTTTGACGATAATGCGGTGATTTTTGTCTTCCTGGAGGCGGCGCAAATAAACGGAATATTTCATAGATTACTCTTTAATTCCGCTTTGCGGGATAAGCGTCCGTCGGTTGGAAAGAACTTCACAAAGTGCGCACTTCTTTCCGACCCCCGACTCTAATGTCGCATGATGAATTGGATTTTGCAGGATTCTTCGTTTGCCAGATTCAGAAGAAAGGGTTTTATTCGGTTATTGTCCTTATCGTAGAGGATGAGGACTTCCGGGCGCGAGAGATTGGCCCGATTGTTTTTAGAAACAACGCCTTTGTTGCCGAGGAGCTCTTTCGGTCCTTCGATGACCGCGACCAGTGCGCCGACCGGGAAAGAGGGGGTCAGGGTAATTAGGGCGTCCACCACGTGTTTGTTGAGGTGGGTGCTGGCACCGCGGATCAGAATACGGATGGCTTCATCAGGGGCTTTGATCTCCGCACGATTGCGGGGTGACACCAGGGTGTCATAGGTGTCGGCCACAGAGACGATTTCCGCATAACGATGCATCGTACCCATGGGCTGATTGAGCCGCTTTTTGCTGGGCAGTTCATTCTCCCCTTTGAGCCCCCGGGGATAACCGGCTCCATCCTGGCGTTCGTGGTGCTGGTAGGCGATGTGGGTGGACACGGGTGAGAGTCGGGGGTTTTCCTTTAGAATATTATAGCCGTAGGAGGTATGTTCCTTCAAAATCGTGAATTCCTGGAAGGTGAGCCGGTTGCCTTTGTTGGCAATGGCATCCGGTACCACGACCAGTCCGATGTCGTGAAGAATGCTGCCGAGGGCGATCTCAGCCACTTCGAAACGAGAGAGTTTTAAACGGTTTGCAAGCAGGATGGACATGATGGTAACGTCCAGGTGGTGTTGGTATAGGAAGTTGTCTTTGTGGCGGATGGAATTCATGTTGATGAGTACATCGGGTTGCCCGAGCAGGCTATCGATGACATCATTGACCACGGATTTTATTTTTTCCACGACGATGATATCTTTGAAACGATCGCCTTCTTTAAGGCTCTTGTCTATCTCTTCTTTTGTTTCCCCTTTGATTTGCGCAACGGCTTTGATCATTTCCGCTGTTTCACGCACGGCCTTGTTGGTTTGAAGCGCCAGTTGCTCGTTGATGAGTTCCTCAGGGATGATGTTTTCGGTTCCCTCTTCCTGAATCCAGATATTGGAATAGCCGAGGATTTTTAGACGTTGAAGGTATTTGTCCTGAAGACGGTAGCCGGCCGCCAGGAGCAGATCGCCGCTGGCATTATAGAGCGACTTGCCCAGAACCATGCCGTTTTTGCATTCTTCCAGTGAGATTTTCAGCATGGGTCAGACTTTGTGAAGGCCGGATTCGCCTTTTTTCAGTTTCATGGAGAGTTGCGGTTTTCCGCTCATGTCCAATATCTGAGCGAGAACCTCTCCGTAATCAATGTCGAGGAAAGCGAAGGTGGGTGACTGATTCTTATCCTTGGCGCTTTTCAAGTGGCCTGGATTCAGGAAGGTTTTTCCGTTTTCGATTCGTATTTCGTATTTGTGGAGATGGCCGTGAAGGATGATATCATTGCAGAGTAGATCGTTTTTCGGAATATCCTTGATGTCGTGAGCCATGGCAATATTGACGCCCATAACGACATCGAAAGCCACTTTATCCGTAGAACGATCGGCGTATTCCGGACAATAGAGCCCCGGAACACGTACTAAATCGATTCCACGGTTGATTTCGAGTTCCGCATCCCGATAATCATCCCCCAAGTGATAGATTCGATCCACATGTTTTTTATCGATGAGGATATCCAGAGCCTCCCCATGGAGGGTCGGATTACGGTGGGTGTCGCTGATGATGCCGATTCTCATGACGGAGACCGCCTTTCTGAAGTTAATCCCTTCAAATATATATATTTATTTCCGGGCGACGAAATTATTAAATTATCCTTTCTATAGATCGCATGAAGTCAAACCCTATCTTTGTTATCCTTTTCCTGTTTCTACCGGCCCTTATCCTGGCCCGGACGGAAATGTTATTGCTTGTGAAAATGTTGCCTCTTCAGGCTGTTTGGTTGGAGGAGAATGTTCTGAAACCGTTTGAAAAGGAAAACAATGTCGTCATCCGTCTGCAGAACTTCCAGGCCTACCAGGATTTAGAGCGAATCGTCAGTCAGAACGCGGCTTTCGATGTGGTTAAAATCCCTATGGATCGGGCCGGGGCGTTTCGGGCGAACGGGAATATCTGGGCTGTTTCCGCGGTGGCGGACAGGGCGCTTCAGGATTCCATTCGATCCGCCTATCTGCTGCCGCCGCTGGCTGTCGGAGGAGACACCATTTGGTATCTTCCGCGCAAACTCGAAACCCGTATCATGGTCTACCGTATTTCCAAAGTCCGTGAAGCCCTTTCCGCTTACCGGGCCATGTTGCCTGAAATCAACATGGCGGTGGCCAAAATCAACCGAAAAGGGCTGCCCACAGATTATGTATTGGAAGAAAACCCGGATAACTGGGACTATTACGACGTATTGGTGGCCGGCTATGTGTGGAACAAGCAGAACAAAGGGCGTGGCCGGGTGGGCCATCGGAGCAAGAATTACGAAGGCACCATGCTCAGAGTGGTGGATCGTGCTTTTCAGCTGGGAGCCACCCGCGGCGAAATTCCTTATCTTACCAGCCGTCCGGTGACCGAAGCTTTTGAATGGGAATATGCCTATGCCCGTTTACATGTGTATAATGCATTGATGTTTGAACAGGAGTGGACCGGCCGTGAACTCTGGCAGGTTTTTGGAGCGGAACAGATTTTTCTCACTTTTCTGACGCAAATCGATTGTTTTTTTCTCCTCGGCAATGGTGACAAGAAAATGCCCGGTTTTGCCAAAGATGCCGAGGATGTGGGATTTGCCTGCATGCCCAAAGGAGCCTCCCTATCGGGTGAGGAGGCGCTGTTTGTCAATCGGAATGTGACGACCGGCGGCTGGTTTTGGGCCATCGGAAAGGAATCTCCGAACAAGGCCCTGGCCTTGCGGCTGATGCTTTATATGACCTCTGCCGATATTCAGGAAAAGGAATTCAATGAGTTCGGCACCTTTCCCACCCGCCACGAACTGCTCAAGACCAATCCGGATAAATTGTACATGAAACGGTGGCAGAACCGTGTACTTCAGACTTCCTTGAAACAAGTCGAGGTGAACCGATATACCATTTTCCCCACGTTTCAGGATGCCGTGAGTATGCAGAACCGCTATTACAAAGTCCTTCGCGAATTGTGCGTCAAACCTGAACGTTTCACTTCTCTCGACCAAGTGAAAAAGGTCCTGGCGGACAATGACATGCCGCCGGGGGAGGAATCTCAACCCTGATATGGCCCGTGCCCTTTTTATTCATCGGGGCGCGCTGGGCGACTTGGTTCTCTTTTTTCCCCTTTTAACCCGTGCCGCCTCTTTGGGTATGACTCAACGCATTCTGGTTACGTCTTCTTCCCATGGCCGACTCTGTCTCCATCTGGGATTATGTGAGGTGGTGTTGGATTATGAGAATGGTTTGGGATATGGATTGTGCGCCTGTCAGGAAGCGGCATGGATTGGATATGTGGAAAGATTCGGGGTGCCGAAAAGGGTGGTGGCCGCATTATCGGATCAGGAGGA
>Ga0156536_1003_pt2 | contig 16623 bp, 12 predicted proteins | sample RifOxyB2_FD_111931 | JGI IMG/M metagenome (GOLD analysis project Ga0156536, IMG submission 111931) | Elusimicrobia bacterium RIFOXYB2_FULL_49_7 | reverse complement strand
GCGATGCTTTAATCCTGAATAACACTCGTGTGATTCCGGCCCGTCTTTTCGGTTGCCGGAAAAGCGGAGGACAGGTTGAGGTCTTTCTTCTGGAAAAAGAGAGTGATCACATCTGGTGGGTGATGGGCAAGCCGGGACGGGCGTTACGGCCCGGAGAGGTTCTCAGCTTCAATGGCCTGACCGGAGAAGTGCTTTCCCTGGATTCGGAGAACGGGAAGAGGCGTATGCGTTTCAGCGCATCCGACGCTGTGCTCTTTGCGGCTGGAAGCGTGCCTTTGCCGCCGTATATCAAACGGGAGGCGGACAATGAGGATATTCACCGCTACCAGACGACGTATGCCCGTATCGAAGGATCGGTCGCTGCGCCCACTGCAGGACTCCATTTTACACCGGCGCTCTTAGAGCGGATTGCCGACAGGGGGGTCCATATCGGTTATGTCACTCACCATGTGGGGCTGGGTACGTTTAAGCCCGTGCAGGAGGAGGATGTCTCCCGCCACCGGATGGAAGAGGAATATTTTGAAATCTCGGAAAACGTCTGTGATGCCGTTAACCGGGCCAGGGGGGAGGGGCGACGGGTTTTTGCGGTCGGCACAACCACGGTTCGCGCTCTGGAAAGCGCAGTCCAACAGGAATTACCCCTGTGTCCCACGGCAGGACGAACGGTTCTGTTCATTCATCCTCCCTTTGAATTCAAGGTGGTAACGGCTCTGATTACGAACTTTCATGCGCCCCGTTCAACCTTGTTGCTGTTAGTGTCGGCCTTTGCCGGCCTCGAACATATTCGAAACCTTTATCAGGAGGCGATTCAACGGGAATACCGTTTCCTGAGTTATGGAGATGCCACCCTTCTTTTTCGGTAACACCCCTATGGCCAAAGAAAAAACACTAAAGGAATATCTGAACGCTTTGCCCAAAGCTGTCCTGACCGGGCTTTGCGGAAACGGAGACAAGAAAATCATCTCTGTAACCGCGCTCATAAATGACATGATCGCGCGGTATGCGGATACTCACTATCTGACGAAATTGTTGACCTCCCTTGATGAGGAAGCCCGGGCACTGCTTCGCTTCATTTATCTGGAAGGACGCGCCGGAGCGGACGCTTCCGTGTTGGCCCATGCTTTTTCAACGCTGAAGGAAGAGGTGTTAAGCGCCAAACTCTCGGAACTTCAAAATCGTTTTCTCATCTATGGGGTCAAATCGACCCCCTTCCGTTATTATATCTTTCAGGAACTGAAGACGCATCTGCTTGTCTATTATATCCGGGAGGGCGCGCGCATGCTTAAGGCCGGGAAAGACGGTCCGGCCAAAGGATGCGGGGATTCCCTTTTCCGCGATCTTGTTTTATTCATGCTCTCCCTTTCCTGTCAGCCTCTGAAGCGGACCAAACACGGCCATTTTAATAAAAAGCAGATGGATAACATGACCGCCGTTTTCAGTAACCGATTCAGTTTCACGGGCTATGCGGAACACGAGTTGCCGCCTCTGTTGCTGCTGATGCTCCACTTTATGAAACTCCAGGAATTCGTGTTCACGGATGAAGAGCGCATGGTTTTGACTTCAAGGGGGCTTAAGTGGCTTGAACAGCCTTTAGCCCGTCAGACCAAGGAATGGTTTGATTATCTCACCTGCAACGGGCAGGAGGAAAAGAGCCGACTGACGCTTGGACTTCTGCAATCCGGGCCCTTGGCGCAAACCGAGCTGGTGGAGTATCTGTTCGCCCGGAGCGGGGAGGACCAACGTCCCATGCCCGGCATATTTGAACGGTTATATCACGGTGGGTTTATTGATTTGATTGAAGCCGGTTCCGGAGCCGTCCCCTCTTTTCTCATTTCTGAGCGGGGAAAGGGTTTTCTAAATGATACGCCGCTGCTTCCGGAAAGCGCCGTTCAGGCCACGATTCTGCCGACATTTGAACTGTTGGTTCCCCGAGAGCTTCAGAGTCACCTTTTAAAGAACCTGTTTTGGCTGACGGAGATAGAGAAAGGGGATACGCTTATCACCTTCAAGCTCACCCGGGAAAGCCTTTATGCCGGGCTGAACCGGGGGCTGTCCGCCCAGGATATTCTTCCTTTTTTTAAGACATTGTGTCCCCGCGGTCTACCGCAAAACATCCTTTTTTCTCTTGAAGAGTGGCTGTCCGCCCATGGTGTGGTCTCTTTTGAAACCCATTTTATCCTTCGTGTCAAGACCCGTGAAGCCTACGACAAGATCAAGGGAATCCTGCAAGGGTCCAAGTTCGTGTACGATGAAATGGCACCCATCGGTTTTTCCGTTCGTTTTTCGGACTATCATGATCTCTTTGCGATTCTGACTCGTCTTGGATTTGCGCCTTCTCCTTTTATCTCGCCCGTATTGGCCGGCAATGGAAAGAAAGGGGAGACCATTCTGGACTGTTATCTTAAACGGGAGGCAATGGATGCGGAGGGATCGGAAGAATATCTTCTACCTGAAACGCAGCCGGTGCAGGGCGTCTCTCCTGCTCGCGACAATGGAAAATACGGGGGTCAGTTCAAGGTGCTTCCCTATAATGAACTCATCCATGTACTGAATTATTCCATTCTGATGGAACAGCGGATTGAGGTGGAGTTGAAGAAGGAGAAGCGCGCTCTTTTCTATCCCACGGAACTTCTGCTTCATTCCTCTGAACCGTGCATCAAAGGACGGGATGGTGTTACGGGAGAAAGGAACGAGATTCGTATCGATGATATCGAACGTATCCGGGTGGAGGGTTAGGCATGTCATTCAAACCCTTTGTTCATCTCCATAATCACACGGACTGCAGTTTTCTCGACGGCGCCATTAAAATACGCGATCTGGTGGCCGCTGCTGCCGAATTTGGGATGCCTGCCGTGGCCATCACGGATCATGGTTCGGTGTTCGGGTTAGTCGATTTTTTCAAAGAGGCGACTAAAAAAGGGGTCAAGCCCATTCTCGGGTATGAGGCGTATATGGCTGTGGATTCGCGGTTCAACCGGAATTACAGCAAGGACGCTCGAAAGTATAACCATCTCATTCTGTTGGCACGCAATGAAGAAGGATACCGCAACCTGATAAAGTTGGCCTCTTTTGCGTATATGGAAGGATTTTATTCACGGCCGCGTATTGATAAGGAGTTGTTACGCAAGCACGGGCATGGATTGATCGGCATGTCCTCCTGTATTCAAGGTGAAATCCCCTATGCCCTGATCAAGGGGGATGATGCGGCGGCACGAACAGCGCTGAAGGAATATCAGGAGATTTTCGGGGTCGACCATTTTTATCTGGAACTTCAGGATCACGGCATCGACAAGGAGAAAATCGCCAATGAACGGCTCCTTCGATTAGCAAAGGAGGAGGGGGTGGGTCTGGTGGCCACCAATGACTGCCACTATTTACGGCAGGAGGATTATGAGGCCCATGAGGCGCTCCTTTGCCTTCAGACCCAGACTACCTTGAACGATGAAAAGCGGATGCGTTTTTCCACGGATCAAATATTCTTCAAGTCCTACGATCAGATGAAGCAGCTTTTCGGTCACATCCCCGGTGCCTTGGAGAATTCCGTCAAGATAGCCGAGGCCTGTAATGTCAATTTGGAATTGGGAAAGAAATATTTTTGGCCGAACGCCCCAAAAGAGGAGGGCTTTGCGGATGACGATGATTATCTGGCCCATCTTTCCAGAACGGGGCTGAAAAAACGCTATCCCGAAGCTGAGTCGGAGCAGATCAAGACCTTGTCAAAGCGCTTGGAATTTGAATTAGAGGTGATGCGAAAGATGAAAGTGAGCGGTTATATGCTCATTGTCTGGGATTTTATCCGTGCGGCCCGAAATATGGGCATCTTTGTAGGACCGGGACGCGGTTCTTGCGTGGGAAGCCTGGTCTCTTATTGTATCCATATTACCAATGTGGATCCGCTCAAACATGCGCTGCTTTTCGAACGTTTCCTCAACCCGGAACGGGTCAGCATGCCCGATATCGATGTGGATTTCACGGATCGAGATCGCAACCGGGTCATCCAATATGTCATTGAACGCTATGGCAAGGATTGCGTCTGCCAGATAGGCACGCTCGGCAGCATGAATGCAAAAGGGGCGCTCCGTGATGTGGCGCGCGTCTTAAGTATTCCGTTGAACGAGGTCAATGACCTGCTTAAGTTCATCCCAACCGGCCCTAATGTGAAGCTGAACGATGCCCTGTCCATTCCGGAGCTGAAAAGCGCTTTTTCCGGAAGCGTGCTCTATAAAAAATGGTGGAAGATTGCCAAAACCCTGGAAGGTATTAAGCGTCAGCCAGGTGTTCATGCGGCGGGTGTCATTATTGCGCCGAATAACGTAATGAATTATTCGCCGCTTTACACTCAGAAAGAGACCGACATGCTGGTTACCCAGTATGATAAGGATGATGTGGAGGCCGTGGGACTTCTCAAGATGGATTTTCTTGGACTCCGAAATTTGGCGGTTCTGGAGGATGCCCTGAAACAGGTGCGCTTGAACCATGGCCGCACTATTGATCTGGATACTTTGCCGTTGGATGACAGGCGGACCTATGAACTCTTTTCCAAGGGCGAGACGGTCGGTGTGTTTCAGTTCGAGTCTTCGGGCATGCAGGAATATCTGCGCAAGCTCATGCCGAACACCATGGAGGATATTATTGCCATGAACGCCCTCTACCGGCCGGGCCCCATGGAGAATATTCCCTCTTATATTCACCGCAAACACGGCAAGGAGACCATCAATTATTACCATCCCTCCTTGGAAACCGTGTTGAAGGAGACCTACGGTATCATCGTTTATCAGGAACAGGTGATGCAGATCGCACAGATTGTGGGTGGTTTCAGTCTGGGTAAAGCGGATATTCTGCGACGGGCCATGGGGAAAAAGAAGAAAGAAGAAATGGATAAAATGAAGGAGGAGTTTGTTGCCGGCGCACGCGCCCATCGTTTCCCGGAAAAGCTGGCCGGGGAAATCTATGATCTACTGGCTAAATTCGCAGAGTATGGTTTCAATAAATCACATGCCGCCGCCTATTCCTACATCGCCTATCAAACCGCCTGGCTTAAGGCCAACTTTCCGGAAGAGTTTATGTCCGCCAATATGACCTCTGAACTCAATGATACGGATCGTGTGGTTATTCTCATGAACGAGTGTAAACGTATGGGTATTCATGTGATGCCGCCGGATATCAATATAAGCGGTATCCAGTTTAAAGCCGTGGAAAAGGGCCGTATCATGTTCGGGCTCGGTGCCATTAAGAACGTGGGCGTGGGCGCCTTGGAAATGATTCTCGCGGAACGAGACAAGAACGGCCCTTTCCGTTCTCTTTTTGAGCTTTGCGGCCGAGTGGATTTGAAAAGTGTCAATAAGCGGGTACTGGAAGCACTCATCTGCTCCGGTGCGTTGGATAAACTCTTGGGTAACCGGTCGCAGCTGTTTGCGGGTATTGAACGGGCCATGGAATTCGGTGTTGCCGCGCAACGGGATCGGGAAACGGGTCAAACTTCGCTTTTCGGTGGAGGCGGAGGGGAAGAGGCGGCCATCCAGGCCGAGGAGCCGGCTTTGCCGGACGTGGAACCTTGGCTCTATTCCGATGTGTTGAAAAAAGAGAAGGAAACCCTGGGGTTTTACGTGTCCGGCCATCCCCTGCGTGATTTTGAAGATGAGATTTACGGTTTTGCCACCCTTCGCATGAATTCGGAGAGCTTCAAGCTGCATGCGGCCGGCGCCAAGGTCGTGGCGGGTGGTGTGCTTTTGTCCATACGTCGGTTGATGGATAAAAAGAACAAGCAAATGGCTTTTATTCAACTGGAGGATTTTGACGGCAATCTGGAAATCGTTGTTTTCAGTTCTGTTTTCGAGCAAGTCAGTGCCTATTTACAGGAGGATGCCATTATTTTCGTGAGCGGGATGCTGGATAAATCCAATGAGACAAAACCGAAACTCATTGCCGAACGCATTCTACCTGCTCTGGAAGCACGGGAAAAACTGACCAAATCCGTGCATGTTCGTCTGCTCACGGATGGGTTGGAAGAGGAGAGACTCAAATCATTACATGCTCTTGCTTCAGCACATCCAGGGCCCTGTTCTTTTTTGATCCACGTGTTAAGCTCGCAGGCCCAGGAGTTCGTTATTCGTGCCGGCCAACTGAAGGTCTGCCACTCCAAGGAATTTCTTATTCGTTTGCGCGATGTCATCGGCCATGAGAATGTCTGGCTTGGTCGCGACTATTGACATTTCTTCTTATTTATGCTATTAATATGTATATGAATAAGTTTGGAAAACGTCCTCCACAAGAATATTTGCCAACGTATCAGACAATGCTTCTGAAGATGCTTGCAATTATTTCTTCAACAACGTGTTACGCGAAAGATTCAAGGTGGGATGTGTTCCAAGGGGTGGGTGACCAATTAAGTATCAGTGGAACAGGCCTTCTAATAAGACAGTTTAATCAGATCGCGCAACTCATTGGGATGCCTGCGACTATAGCAATTGTGTGTGCGGGCGGCCTTTTCATCCTTATTTTTACAATAAAAGTACTTATCGGTTGGTTTTCACCCTTGAGAAAAAAAGCAGTGGTGGTTCGTCCTGATGAAGTAACCGAGGAGGAAATAACCCACAAAAGTGAGGCAGAAGAAAAAGAGAAGAATGAAATATTTGAAAACTTGGAAGCATATGTAAAAAAGCATACCCCGCCTGCGCCATAGCTCTTTTCAATCCGGAATCTTCCATTCCTTATTTTGTTCCACTATCCAAGGTAGACCACGCGCACTTAATTCTTTCATAAAGGGATCGGGATTAAATTGTTCCATGTTCCATACGCCGGGTTTGAACCATTTCTTTTGAAGAATCATCATAGCGCCGATGACTGCCGGAACACCTGTGGTATAGGAGACGGCTTGCGCCTGCACTTCCTGATAGCATTTCGTGTGATCGCAGATGTTATAGAGATAGAGAGAACGATCTTTTCCCGACTTCCTACCTTTGAAAAGGCAACCGATATTGGTTTTGCCGTGATAACTTACCCCCAGTGAGCCGGGGTCGGGCAGCACTGCTTTCAGAAATTGGAGTGGAACAATCTTATTACCTTCGAATTCGATTGGATCAATTCGGGTCATCCCCACATTTTGCAGTACGCGAAGATGGTTGAGATAGGCTTCGCCGAAGGTCATCCAAAAGCGAATCTGTTTCAGCCCTTTGAGGTGTTTTACCAAGGATTCCAACTCTTCATGGTAAAGTAGATAGCTCTCCTTAGCCCCGATTTTCGGATACCGGAAGAGAAAGTGACGTGACAGCGGCGGGATTTCAATCCATTTTCCGTTCTTCCAGTATTTGCCTTTTTGGGTGATTTCACGAATATTGATTTCCGGGTTGAAGTTGGTGGCAAAGGGGTGACCGTGGCTGCCGGCATTACAGTCGAGGATATCGACGGTTTCAATAGTATCAAAGTAATGTTTCTGAGCATATGCGCAGAAGACATTGGTGACGCCGGGATCAAAACCACTACCGAGCAGGGCCATTATTCCCTTTTCCCGAAATCGTTTCCGATAGGCCCATTGCCATTTATATTCGAATTTAGCCACATTTTTAGGTTCATAATTGGCCGTATCCAAGTAATGGGTCCCGGTTTGGAGACAGGCCTCCATGATGGGGAGATCCTGATAGGGCAGTGCCACATTGATGACCAGATTGGGCCGAAAACGGCGGAGCAAATCCGCCATTTCTCGAGGGTTGTCTGCATCCACTTTGGCTATTCGGATGGGCTTTTTAGAAGGGACTTCTTGTTGGATGATACGGCATTTAGGAAGGGTCCGGCTGGCGAGGATAATGTCCGAAAAGACCTCCGGGATTTGGGCGCACTTTTTAACCACCACATTCCCGACCCCTCCGGCACCGATAATCAAGACTCTGTTCATGGGTTCTCCTTGGCGTTATCTTCACAATAGGATGAGTGGAAAAGAATTAAAAGATGCTAAATAATCGGGTGAAATGTCAATTGAAAGGTCAGCTTTGAATTGTGGTGTCCGGATATGAATATTATATTGTATTTTAAAGAGATAAGACCTGTTTAATAACCTGGAGAAATGAGGATATGGACCTACTTATTCAAGTTAAAGAAGCCCTTAAACACTCCTCTTTTTTACAGGATATAAAGACAGCCCAAACGCCTATTGCTTCGGATTTGCGCGCACTGTCTGACACGGAAATAGATCTTTTGTTGAAACAGGGGAATCTTGCCACCGGTGACTGGTCTCAGATTCGGGTGGCTCCTGATTTTACCCCTCGCCGTATTTGGCAGAATACTTTTTTCGGCCGAATTGAAATCGGCGTCCAAAAAGGGGAGTTTGAGGTTAATGGCATCCGAAGAAAAGCGGGTATATACAACAGTGTTCTTTTTGATGCGAAGATTGAAGATGATGTCTTCATAAAAGGCGTGTCGGGTATCTCGAATTATCGTATTCGGACCGGCGCTGCGCTATCGGATTGCGGAAACCTTCAGGTATCACCGGGCTGTACCTTTTTTAACGGCAGTTTGCTCGATGAAATCGGTATTGAGACCGGTGGGCGTAGTGTGGCTGTTTATGCGGAAATGACCCTGGAGGCAGCAGCTATTCTTATGACCCATCGGCAGGACAAGCGTCTCCTTACGGAATATGAAGCGTTGGTCAAAGAGTATGCCTCTTATGCCCGGTCGGATTGGGGGGTGGTGGGTTGTCATGCCCGCATCCTCAATACGAATAAAGTCCATAATGTCTTTTTAGGAGATTATGGTGAAATCAATAATGCTGTGTTGGTTGAAGAGACAACAATTTTAAGTAATCAGGAAGAACCTGCCCGTATCTCGGATGGTGCATTTGTGAAAGAGGCCATAGTGCAATGGGGAGCAGAGGTGCTTTCCATGGGGATTTGTACGCAGTCAGTACTCATAGAACACTCTCATGTCGCCTTTCACGGAAAGGTTCATCAATCCATTTTAGGTGCTAATTCCGGAGTGGCAAAAGGCGAAGTGACTTCATCTCTTATTGGTCCCTTTGTCGGCTTCCACCACCAAAGTTTGCTGATATCCGCTTTTTGGCCGGAAGGCAAAGGCAATATTGCTTATGGTGCCAATGTAGGTAGTAATCATACTTCCCGTGCGCCGGATCAGGAGATTCTGCCCGGTGAAGGGCTCTTTTTCGGCCTTTCCACCAGTATCAAATTTCCGGCCAATTATAGCGCCTCACCTTATTCCATTATTGCCACCAATGTGAATACCTTGCCGCAGCGGGTGGCATTCCCATTTTCGCTGATTAATTTACCGGCTGAAACCATCCCGGGTGTTTCACCCGCATACAATGAGCTTCTGCCGGGTTGGGTATTGTCCGACAATCTCTTTTTTATCCGTCGGAATGAGTGGAAATACCGTAAGCGCAATAAGGCAAAACGGGCCAAGATTGAATATGATGTTTTCCGTCCTGCCATTATTGATGGAATGGTGGTTGCCCGGAATCGTTTGCAAGCTGTGACTGAAAAGAAATCTTTTTACACTGAAAAGGATATCCCGGGTCTTGGCAAGAATTATATAACCGAATCTTGGCGCCAGAATGGAATTTCGGTTTATTCCGAATTTATCCGGTATTATTTATTCCGGGAACTTTTCTATTCATTGAAGACAGACGGCAGCCTCTATTGGAACTCTCACGCCTGCCACCTTTATGAAACAGAATGCAAAACGGTTTCTCAAAGGACCGCGCTCTTGGAATTAAAGAAAATGAATCTCTCAATGGCGGCGAGTGTTCTGGAGTGTCGGCAAAAGGATGAAGTGCGTGGCCGTAAGATCATTGATGACTATGATGAAGCGCATAGCCCGGCAATTGAAGAAAGCTTTATTCTCCAAAGTACGGCAGCGGCCAAAGCGGAGAATGAGGGAATTGATATTTTAGTAAGCCTCATCAAGGAATCTTAGTTCCAAAGGAGCAACCGCCATGCGTGACACTTTCTTTGTCCCTAAAGACGAAATCTACGGCCGGATCGAAAAAGCGGAACAAGCGCTTCAGGCTACGACTCTCGACGGTATTTTCATCACCGATGTTGTCAATATCCTGTATTATACCGGAACCGTTCAGAACGGCGTGCTGTTCATTCCCCGCAACGGAGAGCCTGTTTTTTTTGTTCGGCGCAGTCTGGAGCGGGCTATTTTGGAATCCCCATTGCAGCGGAAGGTGGGTTATGTCAGTTTCAAGGAATTTACCCCGGTATTAACCCGACACGCTTTTGCGTTGGGGCGCATCGGCATGGATGAATCCGCTCTTTCGCTTTCTCTGTTTAAACTGCTTCAAACGAATATGTCCGAAACCGTCTTTGAGGATTGCGGTCTTTTGCTTAAAAGAGTCAGAGCCACCAAGTCGGATTACGAGATTGCCAAAATACGAAAAGCGGGAGAGCTGAGTTGCGAGCTTACCGCTAAAATCCCCGCTATGCTTAAAGTGGGCATAACCGAGTGGGAGCTTGGCATGAAGCTTTATCAAGAGATGTCGGAAATGGGAAGAAATTGTTTTCCACGACTGGCGCCCGGCAGCGGGGAGTTCTTTTTGGGCAATGTCTGCTTTGGAATTAATTCGACCTATCCCTCTTCATTTGACGGTCCCGGCGGACTGGCCGGTCGATCACCCGTGTGTCCTTATGTCGGAAGCGAGCAGCGATTAGAGTCGGGTGATTTGGTTTATATTGATCTGGCCCATCCTTTTGAAGAGTATTGTGTGGATAAAACCCGCCTTTTTTCATTGGGAGAACCTGCAGCCGAGGTAGTTGAAGCGCATCAACGTTGTCTTCGTATTCAGCAAGCCATTGTGGAACGGCTTAAGCCGGGGGCCATCCTTTCCGCGATTTATGATGACGTGATGCAACAATATGTTATACAGGCCGGTTTTCAGGAGCATTTCATGGGTTATGGTGCCAATCAGGTAAAATTTCTCGGCCATGGTATTGGTCTTGCGGTTAACGAATATCCCGCTGTTGCCAAAAAGTTTGATGAACCGCTTGAAGCGAACATGGTTTTGGCATTAGAACCCAAAAAAGGGTTACCCGGTGCAGGTATGGTAGGCATTGAAAATACTTTTTTGACAACCAAATCAGGGGTGGAGAATCTGACGGAAGACAATGATGAAATCGTTGTCGTCTGAGACCCTTCGAAAAGAGATTCCCATTCTCGAAGTGGCAGCCAGGTTAGGTTTGCCTGTGGCTCGAAATAAGACCCGATGTCTTTTTCCTGAGCGACATAAAAATGGGGATCGCACCCCTTCACTTTCTTTTCATTTGCCGTCCAATACTTTTCGCTGTTTTGTTTGTCCGGATGTGCATGGCAGTGTGATTGATTTGGTCATGTTGGCCAAGCGAACGGATTTCAAAGGTGCGCTTGAGTATTTCAAGACAGAGGACTTTTCTCTAAGTAGGAATGGGAGTAAAGCCGTGGGTCGAGTCACGGTGGATGTTTATAAAAAGAACGATTCTCAGGAGCGTCTTACCCGCACGAATATTTACGGTCGTCTTTTTGAATTGTGCGATCCGGTGGATAATGAAGGATATCGTTATCTGAAAAGTCGCCGTCTTTTCAAGAAGGTGGTTGAAGCATCTCGTATCAGAATGGTGGGTGATTATCAACGCATATCAGAAGATTTAAGAGCGGATTTTTCCTTGACGGATTTGCGGCAAGCGGGGCTGTTTAATGAAAAAGGCCATTTCCGGTTTTACAAGCACAGGCTGCTGATTCCCTATCTGAAGGGAAAGGAGATTCATTTTTTTCAGGCAAGGGCCATGGATAAGGAAACCGTTCCCAAAGAGCTGAATCCTGCGGGTCCCATTCCTTTTCCCTATGCTTTGTACTCATTAAAAGAGGGCGGGCTCGTTTACCTGTGTGAAGGGGCTATTGATACCCTTACCGTGATTCAGGCTGGTTTTTCGGCCATTGGTATACCGGGAGTGATGAATTTTAAAAAGGAGTGGCTGCCTTTGTTTAAAGGCCGCAAGGTTTTTTCAGTTCTGGATAATGATGAGGCGGGCCGTTCCGGCAATGAGCGGTTGAAAAAATGGTTTTCCGAAGCGCAGATTCCTTTTTCCATTATTTCCATTCCTGAGGGCAAGGATATCAATGATGTCTTTAATCGATAAACCGGAAATTGCTGTTCTATGCGGGCCTACCGCATCCGGTAAGAGTGAACTGGCCATGGCGTGGGCGGAGAGACTGAACGGCGAGATTGTGTCCGTTGATTCGGTGCAGATTTATCGGAGCATGGATATTGGGACCGCGAAACCCTCTTTTGCCATGCGTCAAGCGATCCCCCATCATTTAATTGATATTGTCGAACCCCGCGACCGTTTTGATGCGGCTGATTTTGCAATCTATGCGCAGGACGCTATTTCCGATATCGTTGCCCGTCAAAAGATGCCTATTCTGTGCGGAGGTGCGGGTCTTTATTTCAAGGCTTTGTTCGAAGGCTTTTTCGAAAGCCCTAAACCCGATCTGACCGTGCGGGCAAAATGGATGCAGCGTGCTTCTAAAGAAGGCGCCGAAGCAGTTTATCACTGGTTGGTGGAACATGACCCGGAAAGTGCGGCCCAAATCCATCCGAATAATGTCAAGCGTGTTGTCCGTGCCATTGAAGTCTTTGAAGCAACAGGTCAAAAGATGTCTCTTCTGAAGGTGACCGGCAAGAAACAAGACCGGTTTATTGTACGGGACTCCTTGTTTTTGAATCCTCCTCGGGAGGAATTATATTCCAGAATTGACAGGCGGACCGAGAAGATGTTTCAAGACGGATTAGTTGAAGAGGTTGATCGGTTACTGAAACAATATCCGGAGAATTCACCTGCGTTCCAAGCGATTGGGTACAAGGAAAGCATTGAACTGATTCACGGCAAACGGACTTTAGAAGAAGCGATGACACAGGTCAAACGAAATACCCGTCATTATGCCAAACGGCAGATCACATGGTTTAAGAATCAGAAGATCCTCGGGATGGTTTAAAGAAAACGGATAGCTTCCGGGCTGAATCGTGCCTCAACGGCGCTTCCTTCTTGTAGCCCAAGTTTGATAGCTTGAGTCGTTTCAATATGGCCTATCAGTGGAAGCGGTCCCTCCATTCGTATTCTCCAGGAAAAACCGTCATATCGGATTTCGCTTATTTTGCCCGGGACTGAAAAGGGTCTGTCCGAAGGGGTGTTTGGAGCGGCCAGGGAAATGTGCCAGGGAAGAATGACAATTTGAACCTTACCTGCGGGCCGGGTTGGAATGGGGAAGGTGAGCTGGTTTGCGGTCAGTCGGCCCTGCCCATCGGATTGCCCGGTAAAAATGTTTTCCAGGCGGAGGATGTTTGCTACCGTCACATTGGCCGGATGTTCCATCAATTCAATTGCACTGGCGGTTTGAATAATTTGCCCTCCGTGCATGATTCCGATACGATCACCGACGAGTTTCGCTTCTTCGAAGGAGTGGCAGACATGAATGATCGAGATGCCTAAGGAGCGTTGGATTTGTTTCAGTTCACGGCACACCCCTTCGCGGGTATATTCATCCAGAGCACTTACCGGTTCATCCAGAAGAAGTGCTTTGGGGTTTTGAACCAGCGCACGGGAGAGCGCTACTCGTTGACGTTCTCCACCGGAAAGGCCGCGGATTTTCCGGCCCAATAGATGGGGGATACCGATTCTTTCGGCAATGGCGCGGGTTTCTTGGTGAATGGCGGCGGGCGTGATTTTTCGAACGGTCAGCGGAAAACCGATGTTATCCGATACGGACAAATGGTCGAACAGGGCCCCGTCCTGCGGAACATAGCCGATGCCTCTGTCTCGAGGTTCGCAGGCGGTCATGTCCCGGTTATCAATGAATACCGAGCCATCGGTGGTCTTCCGCAAGCCGCAAAGGCTTTCCAGGAAAAGCGTTTTGCCGCTTCCCGTCATCCCGAGCAGGACGAAATATTCGTTATCCGGAACGTCAAGAGAGACATTCAATGCAAAATGTCCCACCGAGAGACGGAGCGCATCCGCGCGAATCATGAACGTTCTCCCAGACCGAAAATGTTGCCGCCGGTCAGGAGCCGGAGTCCGAGAAGCATGATAAGAGCGACTACGATCATAAGCATGGAGATGGCCAGGGCGGTTTCGATTCGTCCAATGGAAATTTCAAGGAAAATGGAGGTGGGCAGCACTTCGGTCTTTTTGCGAACGGCGCCGGCCACAATGGATGTGGCGCCAAATACGCCAAAGGCGCGGGCCCAAGCCAGCACTGCGCCGGCCATGATTCCATGACGCGCCATGGGCAAAGACACGCGCCAAAAAGCCTGTGCCCGGCTGCAGCCGAGTGTCAACGCTACTTTTTCTGTGCGGGGATCGATGCTGTCGAAATTGGCTTTGATGGTGCGCACTGCAAAGGAGACGGCGCAATAAAATTGGGCCAATACAATTCCGGGTTTTTGGTAAATAAAGAAATCCGCCATGGCCGCCAGAAATCGTCCCAGAACACGAAGCAAGGGTAGGGGAGAATCAACTAAATCCGATCCGATGCGGAAAAAGACCAGAATGCTGACTCCAATGACCAGAATGGGAATAACGATGGGCAGATCAATGATGGCGTCCAAAATGGCTCGTCCCCGGAAATCGAATCGGCTTAACGCATAGGCAGATGGAATCGCGAAAAGCATGGCAAAAAGAGTGGAAATACATGAGGTCGCAAGAGTCAGGAAAAAGGAATAGCGGATTTCTTCGGAAAGGAAGAGTTCGCGGATCGATTGTGCGTTCAGATAGCTGATATCTGCTGCAATCAACAGGGCGATACTGAGGACCAATCCGCCCAGGGCGGAAAACAGAAAGGTTTTGAAAAACGGAAAACGCATTGTCTCTGCCGGTTTCCGGATCAGGGCTTTTCCACAAGATAACCGTTGTTTTGAAGACAAAGAAGGCCTTTATCGGAAACAAGATATTGGAGGAAGGCTTCGGCAGCGGGCAGATTTTTTGAAAAGGCCAGTGTGGCGCCTTCCACAGGCGGAACGATATTTTTATCCGCAGGCAGGAGGATGGCTTCTCCATCGTCCGGAAAATCATCCGCAATGCAATTCCAGACCAAGGCAACATCAATGGTGCCCAGTTTCACTGCATTACCGAGTTCGTTCACGGTGGGGGTATTGAGAACCACGTTCTTTTTCCAGGCTGCGGCGTCGATGCTGTTTTTGGCCAGAATTCTCGGGGTCAGAATACCGATGGCTGCCGCCTTTTCATCTCCCTGGCCCAGCCGAATACCGGGACGAAGACAATCTGCCAGAGAAGCAATCTTTTTGGGGTTACCTTTTTTAACCATCATGACCGGAAGGAAATAACAGAGAGTCTGCCGGGCGCTGCCGATGAGCTTTTCTTTGGCTGCCATATCCAGGTATTCCGCGTCGCCGGCAATATAAACATCCCCTTTGCGGGTCAGTTTCATCTGTCCCAGAAGTTTGTTTGAACCGTCAAAGGAGGTCTCTATTTTAACGCCGGATTCCTTTTCAAAGGCTTTGGTCAGCTCTTGCACCGGTTTTCGCATGCCGGCAGCACAGTAGATAAAAAGTGAACCGGACAGGGTGGATTGATTATTCTGAATCCAGGAAGGGGTTGGAAAGGCCGGGCCGAATGAGAATTTCTTCCAGATGGGAGCCGCTTCAGGGCCGGCAAGGAATTCGCCGAATTGAGCGGCAGCGATCTTGTTTTTTGAACACTTTAACAGTGCGGCAGTGACCTTGATGTTCCCCATATTCATCCTTCCATATGTAGCGGAAGTGACCGCATCCACTCCGCTAATAGGACGGAAGGCAGGTTCGATGGGAACGATATCCAATTTATCCAGACGGAGATGCGCTACCGCATCCCAAACAATGGCGGCATCCGCGGTTCCCAGGGAAACCGCATTGGCTGCTTCGCTGCCGCTTCTGGGACGGGAGACCACATTGGGTTCCAATGTTTGAGTCACCCCGGCTTTTTCTGCGATACGAGGAAGCAGATGGCCGAGCGTCGAATAGGAATCATCCGTCAGGATGATTTTCAGTCCTTTTCTGGTTAAATCCTTGAAGCCTTTGATTTTTTTGGGATTGCCTTTTTGAACCACAATAACCGGTGTTACGCTGGCCAGAACCCATCCTTTGTCCGATAACCCTTCTTTTTGAACGGCAGCCAGATAGGGGTCATGCGCAATAAAAATATCGCCTTTTTGGGTCTGACGGATTTTTATCATGAGTTCACCGCTGCCGGAAAAGTCGAGGGACATTTTCTGATTGTATTTTTGTTCATAGAGCTTGATGATTTCTTCAACCGCGGGTCGCATGGTGCCTCCCACATAACATAAGAGAGGCGTGTTTGTGTCGGCTGTGACGAGAGAGAAAAGGCTCATGGAAAAGAGGACGATAGATAGTTTTTTGAACATGGGAGACTCCTTTTTAAATAAATATTAATGAATATACATTATATTGCCTACGCTCAAAACATTTAAAAAGGACAAGATTTCTACGGCATTTTAGTTATTCCAAAGAAGGAATAACTATTTTTTAGGTTGTTATGTTATTTTCTAATAATGATGAAATAACAACGCATTCCATATAGGAGGAATTATGACCATCACGGTCCGCTATTTCGGCCAGCTGCGCGTGTT
>Ga0156536_1240_pt1 | contig 16685 bp, 18 predicted proteins | sample RifOxyB2_FD_111931 | JGI IMG/M metagenome (GOLD analysis project Ga0156536, IMG submission 111931) | Elusimicrobia bacterium RIFOXYB2_FULL_49_7 | reverse complement strand
TCATCATATTGGACGAAGCGCAGGCCATTAAAAATCCGGGGGCAGCACAAACCAGGGCGGTAAAGCAACTTCAGGGACAGAACCGTATCATCATGACCGGTACGCCGGTGGAAAACCGGTTAACGGATCTCTGGTCTTTGTTTGATTTTCTGAATCCGGGTCTGCTTGGCAGTGGTGCTGAATTCACCCGCTTTGCCAAAAAACTTAAAAACCAACCCGAAGGCTATGCGCGGCTCAAACAGACCATCCGACCTTTCGTATTGCGACGGTTAAAATCAGACAAGACGGTTATCGCGGATTTGCCGGATAAGATAGAGATGAAGAGTTATGCGGATTTGAGTAAAACCCAAGTGGTGCTGTATCAGGCGCTGCTTGCAGAACTGACTCAAACCCTGGCCACCACAGAAGGGCTCCACCGCAAGGGGCTTATATTGGCATCGCTGATGAAATTCAAACAACTCTGCAACCATCCGGATCAGTATCTGGGAAGCCATGGGTTTGCCGAGGCGGAGGGCGGAAAATTCCCGCGACTTCGGGAAATCTGCGAGACCGTGCTTGAAAAACGGGAGCGGATGCTGGTCTTTACCCAGTTTCAGGAGATGACCGCGCCGCTGGAATCCTTTTTGCAGGGGGTGTTTGGACGGGCGGGTGTGGTGCTGCATGGTAAAATCGCCATCGGTAAACGGGCTGCTCTGGTGGATAAGTTTCAGGGTAAGGAGTATGTCCCTTTCATGGTGCTGTCCCTGAAGGTGGGTGGGGTTGGATTGAATCTGACCGCAGCCAACCATGTGGTTCATTTTGACAGATGGTGGAACCCGGCTGTTGAAAACCAGGCCACAGACCGCGCTTTCCGCATAGGGCAAAACCGGAATGTGATGGTTCACAAATTCATCACCCGGGGCACCATTGAAGAAAAAATAGATGCCATGCTGGAGGACAAGAAGCGGCTGTCCGAAGAGGTTATTCACAGCGGCAATGAGGAATGGATTACGGGCATGGATAATGATAAATTGATTCAACTATTTTCACTGTCATTGTAACCCGGCATAGCCGGATAAGACCCTGTAGTCGAAAAGATGAATATCTTTTTGACACAGGGTCTAAAGCGGATACCAACTCCACGGAAAAGGCGGACGCATGTATTACGGGTCACGATTCCCCAAATATGTTTCGGTTGCGGAAAAACGGGAAAAAGCGGAAAAGACCATGGCCAAACTGCGCAAAAAGCAGGGCAATCTTGAACCGGTCATATTGACCGGAAATAAAATCACCGCCACCTGGTGGGGCAAAGCCTGGAATGAAAATCTTGAAAAATATGCGGATTATTCAAACCGGATTGGCCGGGGCAGAAGTTATGTACGGCATGGTGCGGTACTGGATCTCAAAATAACGGCGGGCAAGGTCACGGCCCTGGTGCAGGGGTCGCGCAGTCAGCCCTATAAAGTCGATGTCACCATCAAGCCTGTACCGGAAAAGAACTGGGCAGCCATTAAAAGCGCATGCCGGAAAAACCTGGACTCGCTTCAGGAACTGCTCGAAGGCAAATTTCCAAAAACATTGGAAGAACTCTTTACCAATAAAGGAACCGGTCTTTTCCCTTCCCCGAAGGAAATCAAATTTGACTGCTCCTGTCCGGACTGGGCCGATATGTGCAAGCATGTGGCAGCGGTCTGTTATGGCATTGGCGCAAGGCTGGATCAGAATCCCGGCCTCTTTTTTAGTCTCCGGCAAGCCGATATGGATGACCTGATTAGCGGGGCGGTCAAGGAGAAGACAAAACAACTGCTGAAAAAGTCAAAGACCACCTCTTCCCGGATTCTTAAAGGGGTTGATGTGGAGGATATGTTCGGGATTGAACTGGCAAAGCCTGAACAGGCAGTGAAAAAGGGTCGGAAAAAGACGGTTAAATGAGAGGCAATATCTGGCTATTTCAGGCGTGAACTGACCGTTGACTAAAATCCCATAAATTCCTGCGGTAATTGCGATGCAGGCACATTAGCAATAATCGCTTTCCAAAGTCGATAAATCTGGGAACTATTCACTTCCGGAATATTACCACTGCCCGCTTGAGTGTCCAACTTTTCGGCACGCAATATTGCATCACGCACCGCAGAAACCGGAAAATCCCTGGCCCGTAATTGCTTCTTGTTATACTGGCCCAATTCCTGACGCAATCGGGATTCTGTTTCAGAAGCATTGGACAGCGTCACAACATCCATTTCTGATACATGATGCAGGAGAAGCCATAATTCAAAACAAGGCTTACTGATGGCGATGTTGACTCCGCGTTGACGGGCCTCATTTATCGCTGATTGAAATCCCTGTCGGTGGCTGCCCGTCAGATAATGATCGGTATCAAGCAGCAGCCAACTCTCATCATTTTCATCACTGTCAATTCTTTCCTTATGAGCAATAAGCCGGTTTAAAACATGTTGTGCCGAAGAAGAACCGTCTATGGTAGGAACAATCACCACATTAACACGCGGAATTTGGAAAAAGTCGAAATACTGTTTTGGAGCATAGGTATCATCGCAAGCCACAAGAAAAAGACGGTCATCACGAAGGGCACCTTCCTGACGCTTTACCGGACGGGTTTTTCTTGAAAACAGACTCATTCTGTTTTTTCCTGTATTGTTTTAAGACGGTCGATATCTCCCAGAAAAGGGATAGCCCCAAAGCGTCCCTGAAGATAGTGCTTCTGTATGGACAAATCAGTTCTGACCTTGTAATCTGAAAGAGAATACAGATTCGTTGCACCGGCCTTGTTTTTCTCGGCAAACCAGATTTCATCCCGCCTTAACAGATCAAGATCCAAAAGATTGGATTCGTGGGTCGTGACGATAATCTGACGGTTTCCGGCCTTGCATACCGACAGGAAATAGTCGAGATATTTCCAGGTAAGCAAAGGATGCATACTGCGGTCAATTTCATCAATGACAAATACTCCTCGTTGGGTATTCATCTGATGCAGCGCGGGTATTAAGTTTAAAAGCCTGCGTGTTCCGTCGGACTCCTCCGTCAATTCCAATGAAACCAGTTCGCCGGAAGCCTGGGCGTGAGCCGCCTGAATCGTGACACGGAAATAATGCTTTTCTTTTGTCTTTTCAATAAGAATTTCCATATGTTTTTCAGGGTAAAATATAGTCTTTCTTTTTTGAGATGAATCATTAAGCATATCTGAAATATCTAAATACCTTGGGAATAAGCTGCGAAGCTGTTCTTCGCTTATTTCTTCTTTAATAACCTGAAGACGCTCCACACCGGTTGCCGAGGATTTAAGGAACTCGCTTGCAAAATCCATAAAAGCTTCATCACGAACCAATTGCTGACCTAACGCCAGAAAGGGTGTTTCAGGTGCAATAAGTTGAAGGTCATTATCCAGCCAATTTAAAATAGCACTTATTTCAGTACCATAATCGGAAGCCTGTAAATTAGTTCGAATCGTTGCCAGGAAAGTCTGATTCTGCGGCCCGCCGACAGTTGCAAGCGCTTTCAATTTTTCACTGATACCGGAAATACCATTTGCCTCAATTGTGACCCTACCCTCCAAATCTGTGATGCGTTCATAAAGCACTTTTTCCCGTCCGCCTTCAACCCTGACGAGCCATTCTTCAAGGATTCGCTTTTCATCCACTTTGAATCCAAATCCATAAAGTTTGTCATCAACAATAAATTGAAGGTCAAAGCTGGAGGGTTCTGCCTGCTTGGTGCCAAAGCGGAAAGGTTCCGCCTCAGTAACATTATGCTTGGTTTGCTGAGACAGTGCCATCTTTCGAAAATAGGATAAGGCTCTAAAGAAATTTGATTTTCCTGCCCCATTGGCACCATAAAGAACAGCGATACGAAGCAATTTCTCATTTGAACCCGGAATCGGCACAAGATGATTTCCGTGATCAGAATCAGAAAAACGATTACTTGCGATTAGGCTTAGTGTCTGTTCTTCGGCAAAAGAACGGAAATTGGCTACAGAAAATGATACTATCAATTCCTTCTCCTTGTGATATTTTCACAAATATATATTAACATCTTATCTATTCTCAATATTTATTGATGATTCATGTGATTTCATCACGCCAGCAGCCAAATTAATCCATTTTGACACGCTTCTGGTTTTTGCGGAAAAAGAAACGCGAGGCCCACACATCTAAAACGCCTTTACATGGATCCATCATATTTGCCCTCCATTTTCCTGAACTAAATCACTATATGAATGGCGCCTGTCGATTTGTACCAACTGGCTCCAGGCAGAAGTTTCGATATTCGGCATAAAAAGAGAATCCTTCATTAGATCACAGAAGCAAAACCGGTTATCCCGCAGAACAATCTCCCCCTTTTCGAATCCAATTTTCCGTTTGAATATCGGCCCTTCAAAGGCAAAGCTGTGAAATTCTCCATTCTCTCCGCAGGGGTCTACAGTTTCCGGCAAGTCCTCCAGAAATTCCTTCCCATATTCCCTGCCACAGAATGACGCATCAAGCACCTGGGTGTCCACGCAGGTGACAACCGCCCGAAACCGTGACTTCACAAACGAAGCCGCCAGTTCTTTGGTACCCTTTGTCCATATGGGAAAAATCCCCTTCATGCCGATTTTCGCCAGCTTTTCCTCACGGTACTTCCGTAAGTCTTCAAGGAAAATGTCACCAAAGGCAACTGCGGTTACCCCAAAGTTTTTGTATTTCAGAAGGGTTTCGGCCATCAGGGACTCATAGACCTCACTGGTGCAATCTTTTGGAATACAAACCTGTTCGAGCGGACACCCGATAGACTGAGCCTGCTTTTCAAGGAGGGCGGTGCGGACGCCATGCATACTGACGCGGCCATACTCTTCCGAGACCGTGGTGAGTAAAGAGATGATCTTGTATTCTTTGAGCTGTTGCAGGACATGGAAGGCCATGGCACTGTCCTTGCCACTGCTCCAGGCGAATAGGATTTTTTTCATAATAGTTTTTTGAATAAAAGAGGGTGCAGATCTTGTATTACGTCATTAAAGCCGCCATCCCGCTTCCTCAACAAAGGGCGAATATCATCTTCGTTAGGGTATTTCCAGGTCAGCCGAGCCAGGTATTTATTGATTTCGGATAGGTCAAACTTGGCCGGGACAACCGAAAAGCCTTTGTTACACGAAAGGTGGCAGAAGGTTTTGATTACTTTGCCATCATGTCTGTGACGGGTCACAAAACCATATCCACATTCAAGAGGTACAACATAGATACCCTTGAACGAGCAAGGGCTGTGGTTGGCTCAAGTATGGAACATGGGTTGAAGTTGGTTAAAATACTGGATGAATCTGTCACAAGCGACCCAAAAAGCCGCAAATTATTAAAATTTCGCCACAATGCAAGGGGTTTTAAGTCCTTTGTGTCTGCCATTCCACCACTCGGGCAAGCGTGTGTAAAATATGTTTTCATAGGGAAAACAACAAGGATGGAGTTTATTTTCCCGATTACAAAAAGAAGGCAGACCCGTTTTAATCCTCGGTGGCTTGATCCTGAATTAAATGGCATAAAAATAATTGGATTTGACATTAACAACTTTTTTTCGTAATTTATAGCAGTGATCTCGTATCTTAATCCACCCACCTTTATCGAAATGATATCCAATGGAATCCTATTCTCAACCGGAAAACGATAATTCTTTCAATCTGTATCTTAAAGATATTTCAAAATTCAAACCGCTCAAACGGGAAGAAGAGCACGACCTCATCATCCATGTTAAAAAGGGGGATAAGGCGGCCATGAAAAAACTCATTGAGGCGAATCTTCGCTTCGTGGTCTCAGTGGCCAGCAACTATCGAAATCAGGGCATGCCTTTAGCGGATTTAGTGAACGAAGGCAATATCGGTCTCATTCGTTCCGCCAAACGGTTCGATGAAACCAAAGGCTTCAAATTCATCTCCTATGCGGTCTGGTGGATCAGACAGGCTATTCTTCAGGCCATGTCAGAACAGTCGCGCATCATGAAACTGCCGCTCAACCGGGTATCGACCATTCACAATGTCGGCAAAGTGGTCAGCAAATTGGAACAAAAACTCAAGCGCTTCCCCACCACCGATGAAATCGCTCAATATCTTAAAATCGACGAAGGAGATGTTCAAGAAGCTTTTACCATCGGCAGCGGCCATAGCTCCCTTGATTCGCCCTTTGACAGCGACGATGACGGTTCCCTCATTGACCTCATCGCCAATGAGCATGCCCCCTCCCCGGACGATAAAATTGACGGTTATTTCCTGAATAATGAGATTGGCGGCTTGCTGGATACGCTTAAGCAGCGGGAGGCGGAAGTCCTCAGGCTTTATTATGGTATTGATTGCGAACGAAGCCATACCCTCGAAGAAATCGCGGCCAAGTATAATCTCACCAGAGAACGTATTCGGCAGATTAAAGAACGGGCCATCAAACGGCTTAAGCACCCTTCGCGAAACGCTCCCCTACGGAAATTTTATCAGGGGTAAAAGCCTTTTGAGCGTCCCCAAACTGGATATCTGCATCAACGGCGAATGGCGCACCAGCCGCACAATGGAATGGATGGCCGTGACCAACCCCAGTACCGGGGAAGTGATTGCCGAGACTCCGGCCGCCACAGCAGATGAAGTGAACGATGCCATTGCTGCGGCAAAAAAAGCCTTTCCCGGTTGGGCGGATACACCACTCCCGGACCGCATCCGTGTCCTGTTCCGCTACAAAGCGCTGATTGAGACCCATTTCGAGGCACTCGCGCTCCTCCTCTCTACAGAAATGGGCAAAGTCCTCACCGAATCGAAAAAGGAACTCCATAAAACCATTGAAGCCATAGAAGGTGCCTGCGCCTTGGCCCCATTTCTTTCCGGCAATACCTTGATGAATGCAGCGGATGGGATGGACACGCTTTCATATCGAGAGCCGTTAGGCGTCTTTTCCGGAATTGCCCCTTTTAATTTTCCGGCCATGATTCCCATGGGCTGGTTGGTCCCCTATGCGATCGCTACAGGCAACACCTTTGTCCTCAAGGCCGCCTCCCGGGTTCCCCAAACTGCCATGCAATTATTGAAGCTTCTACAGGACGCAGGCCTGCCCAAAGGGGTGGTCAACCTGGTCACCTGCGGAAAAAACGAAGCGGTTTTGTTCTCCACGCATCCGGATATCCGAGGTGTCGCTTTCGTGGGTTCCACCCGAATCGGCAGACAGGTCTATCAAACTGCAGCGTCCCATAATAAACGGGTCCAGGCTCTTACCGAAGCAAAAAATCACGCCCTGATTCTGCGCGACTGCGTGTTGGAAAAATGTGTCGCCGATTTTTTCAAAGCCACGTATAGCTGTGCGGGCCAGCGCTGCATGGCTATGCCGGTGGCAGTGGTCGAAGAGGGCATCGCAGATGATTTTTGTGAAAAGCTGATAACACGAGCGCAACGGATGCGCGTGGGACCGGCCACCGATAAACTTTCCGAACTGGGACCGGTTGTTTCAAATCAACGCCTGAAGATAGTGCTGGAATGGATTGAAAAAGGCATATCGCAGGGAGCTAAATTGGTTCTGGACGGCCGATCCGTAAGCGTGTCCGGTTTTGAAAAGGGCTTTTTTGTTGGCCCCACTATTTTTGATGATGTGACACCGGGTATGAGCGTGGGCGATGAGGAAATCTTCGGCCCGGTGACCTGCATTAAACGGGTGTCCTCATTCGAAGAGGGGCTGACACTGATGAACCGGAATCATTTCGGCAAAAGCAGCGTCATCTATACCCAAAGCGGCCGATTGGCACGTGAATTCGTACGGCGCACAGAGAGCGGCATGGTGGGCGTCAATGTGGGCATCCCCTCTCCTCACTCGCTCTTCCCTTTCTGCGGCCATAAAGATTCCTTTTTCGGAGACCTGCATACGCTCGGACGCGACGGAGCCGCCTTCTTTACCGAGACCAAGAGCGTGACATCAACCTGGTTTTAAAAGTATATTATCAAACGGGCACTTCGACAGGCTCAGTGCCCGAGAAACGAATCATTAATCGGGCACTGAGCCTGTTAAAGTGCCTGCCAGGAGTTCCCATGTCACTCGAAAATGTCATGAAATCCCTACTCGAAGAAATGAAGACCATTGCCAAGACCGAGACCGTGATTGGCAAGGAAATTCGTGCCGGCGACACTATCATCGTGCCCGTGACCAAAGTATCCTTTGGCGTAGCAGGCGGCGGCGGTTCAAAAGAAAAAGACAAAGAGGGCGTTGGTATCGGTGGCGGAGTATCCATTGAGCCCATTGCCTTTATTGTCATCCTCAATGGTCGAGCACAACTGCTGAACCTGAATGAAAAACCGGACAGCCTGAACAAGATCATCGACATGGTTCCGGATGTATTGGAAAAAATCACCGGAAAAAAGAAATCCGAAAAATCCGATGGCACAGAAGAAAAATCGGAATGATGATAATCAGCTCGATCTTTTCGAGCTGTATAAGCCGGACAGCAACCACAAAAAGGTTCGGGAGTTGGGGCAAGCCATCAACACGAATCTCAATGCCAGCCAGTTAACAGAAGCCAAAGCAGCTGCTCGCTCTCAAGAACAGCTGCTGAAAAAAATGATCACTGAAAAAAAGGAAAAAAGGAGATAATCTTGCTGAAAGCGAACCGCTTTCATCTCATGAGGCTCAGGTAAAACCTCCCCGCGCTCCGCACCTCCCTTTTCCGCTGTTTCCCCCTCCTCCCATAATACCCACGGCACTGATCAGTTTTTCACTATTTCCTTTTCCGCATTCAGGACAAGCAGGCCCACCTTTTACAGAAAGCGGGACAAACTCTTCAAACTGAGTGTTGCAAGAACGGCAACGGAAATCATAAAGCGGCATATCAGCACTCCTGTCCAGTGGACACCGTAAAACCTGAGCCTGTAAAGAAGCTATCACGATAATCAACTATGCATTCTTCAACCATGGGCTTTAGCTGGGATTCAAAAATAACCCGATAACCTTCTATCGTAATCAAAGCATCATCCTTCTTTTGCTCATCCAGAGCAATACCGAGTTTCGGCCCACCTCAACCAAAACCGGATATATAAATTCGAATGGCCTGTGAATTTTTCTGAGCTTTTTCAAAGACATTTTTCAGTTCAGCCTGTGCTTTTTTTGTAATAACCATCTTTGCCTCCTTTATTTTTTTTATCTAATATCAAATTTGCGTCCAATTTGTATAATATTGAAATTAAATGAGATAAGAATTATTGGCAAATAATAAATGTTCAGAATACGATATGCAATATACAATTCGTTCACATCTAAACAGTTTTTATATTAAAATTCCTCCTGAAAAAATATAACCTATTATTGAATAGTGTGTTAAGTTTATGGCATGAAAACTGTATATTAAAAAGCAGGGGCACTTCGACAAGATCAGTGCCAAAATTAAAATAATAGGTCGCTAAAACTTGTCCGGAGCAAAAGTCGAGGAATGTCGAAGCGACCGCAAAAGGAGCACACGATGACAACCACAACAGCAAAAATCGTTCATGCCGGAGATGCGACCTTTCAGCAGGAAGTGTTGAAGGCATCGGGTCCCGTTCTAGTGGATTTCTGGGCTGAATGGTGCGGACCGTGCAGAATGCTCGGCCCGATCATTGAAAAAGTAGCGGAAAAATATGTGGGACGAGCCAAAGTGGTCAAGGTGAATACGGATGAAGCGACGGCAATAGCGGCAAAATATGGGATCATGAGCATTCCGACCGTCATGGTCTTTAAAAACGGTGAGGTTGTTCATCAGATGGTAGGGTTGCAGCCGGCCAACAACTACGCCGCCATATTGGATCGGTTACTTTAACAGAGGACGCAACATGATATTGAAAATAACCATCGGCGCAGCCTGCGGTGCGGTTCTTGGTTTTCTATACTACCGTTTTATAGGCTGCCATGGCGGCTGAGCACTTACCGGTAATCCCGTCTCAGCCGTAGTTTATGGAGCGGCACTCGGCGGGATACTCACTTCCGGGTTGAAGTGAGCCGTTGCCTTTAACCTTTCCATAGTGTATGTTTTAAGGCGTTATGACCCTTGAAACGATTTTAAAACATCTCTCTTATCCGCAGATTCTGGACAACATTATCTGCGGTATTTTTATTGTCGATACCGAAGGTCAGATTCTGCTCTGGAACAAGGGCATGGCCGAACTCACCGGTTATGGCCCCGAAGAGGCCATCGGCAAACACTGTTCCTTTCTGGAAACCGACAAATGTGCTTCGTTTGACTGTCGCGAAGGACGGATGAATTGCGGCCTTTTTCAGATGGGTGAATTACGTCATATTCAATGCCGACTTCACCGCAAGAACGGCAAGATAGTGGATATTCTGAGAAATGTCCGATGTATCTACGATGATGTGGGTCAACCCATTGCCGGTATCGAAAGTGTCATGGATGTCACCGAGCTGTTGTGTACCCAACAAGAGCTGAAAGTCCTGAAACAGGAAATTAAAAAACGGAGCAATTTCGGTCGATTGGTGGGTAAAAGTCCGGCGATAGGTGAAGTCTATAATCTGATAGAAGAAGTGGCGGATACAACCGCCACGGTCCTCATTACCGGCGAATCCGGAACCGGCAAGGAATTGGTGGCCGAAGCCATCCATTTCAACAGTCCGCGCAAAGACGGACCCCTTATCCGGGTTAACTGTTCCGCCCTTACCGAAACCCTCCTTGAAAGTGAACTTTTCGGCCATGTCAAAGGCGCCTTCACAGGAGCCATCTCAGACAAAGCGGGCCGGTTTGAACTGGCGGATAACGGCACTCTTTTCTTGGATGAAATAGGAGACCTGAACCTTTCCGTTCAAGTCAAATTGCTTCGGGTACTCCAGGAGCGCACCTTTGAACGGGTGGGTGGTACCCACTCCATCAAAGTGGATGTGCGTATTATCGCGGCCACCAACCGTAACCTGGCGGAACGGGTCAAACAAGGCCTCTTCCGGGAGGATTTGTATTATCGGCTTAATGTCTTTCCTATCCGCCTCCCTTCCCTTTCCGAGCGACCGGAAGACATCCCTCTGCTGGTACGTTATTTCATTGATAAACTTCGGCAGGAAACCGACAAACCCATTGATGATATCGACGGCGATGCTTTGGCCCTTCTCATGGATTATTCCTGGCCGGGCAATGTCCGCGAACTTGAAAATGCCATGGCACACGCTTTCATCCGGGCCAAGGAAAGAATATTAACCCCCTTTCACTTTCCCCAGACGATTCAAATGATTTCATTGCGGGTTCCCCTACCCGCATCAACCGCCGCCTCCCCCCTTGTCCAAACCGTGGATGCCCCAACGTCCATCCAGGCAGTGCGGCAGGACATCACACGCGAGATGCTGGAAATGGGCCTTAAAGAGACCCGCTACAACCGTTCCAAACTGGCGGCATTACTGAACATCTCAAGGACCACGCTCTGGAAAAAGCTGAAGGAATTCGGGCTTGGATGAAAATCTTTCTCGACAATCTTGGTTGCGATAAAAACCGGGTAGATGGTGAAAAACTACTGGCCCGTTTGATCGCATCCGGTTTTGAACAGGCGTTCACGGCCGCGGAGGCGGATCTGGTGATAGTGAATACCTGCGGCTTTATTCAACCCGCCAAAGAGGAATCCATTGAGACTATCCTGGACCACGCATCACACACAAAAGTGGCGGTCACCGGCTGCCTATCCGAGCGCTATCTGGATACCCTTCAAAAAGAATTAACCGAAGCCGTCGTGGTGGCCGGTTTATCAGATAAAGAGGCTACCTATAAAACGTTGATCGATACATTAAGTCCACAACAGCCGACCCTGCCGGCTCCGCCCAGCCTGACACGCGCTCTAACGGGACCCGTTCATTCCGCGCCGCTTAAAATAAGCGAAGGATGCGACAACCGGTGCAGCTACTGTGCCATCCCGCTCATCCGCGGTTCCTTTGTTCCCCGGTCGGAACAGGATATCCTTTCCGAAGCTCGCTTGCTCCGGAAAAAAGGGGTGCAGGAACTGCTGGTCGTGGGGCAGGATATTACCGCCTATGGGAAGCGCAAAGGATTGCCTGCGCTGCTTCGAAAACTCACGCGCCTCTCCCCTGCCTTCCATTGGATTCGTCTCATGTATTGCCACCCTTTGGGCGTTACCGATGAATTGATCGAAGTGATGACCTCGGAATCAAGGATACTGCCCTACCTTGATTTGCCGCTCCAGCATTATACCGATAAATTGCTGAAACGGATGAACCGGCACTATACCGGTAAAGAAGCAGCTGCTCTAATCAGAAAACTCCGGAAACGTGTTCCGAGTATCGCACTTCGCACCACTCTGCTCTTGGGCTTTCCCGGTGAAACGGAAACGGACTTCCGGAATCTATACAGTTTTGTCAAGGATACGGAATTCGACCGGCTCGGTGTCTTCGCCTTTTCTCCGGAAGAAGAGACCCAAGCCTTTGGTTTTAAAAACAGGGTGGCCTCTTCCACGGTGAAAAAGAGAATGGATAGACTGATGGAATTGCAGAATGATATCCTCTATCGTCAGAATCTGGCCAAAGTAGGCTCAATACAGGAGGTCCTAATAGACGGAGCGGAAGGGGATGTATGGATTGGACGGACACGCCACGATGCGCCGGAGGTGGACTGCCGGGTGGTGGTCAGGAATTGCAAGCTCGTTCCCGGCCGATTTTACAAACTTAAAATCACGGATGCGGACACGTACGATCTCTTTGTTCACGGTTATTCCCACTCAATTGTACCGGGCGGTTTGTTCGTCACGTCGTAGAATACCGCGGCAATCTCCGGCATTGAGATAAGCTCCCGGACCAGCTCGTCCAGGAGCGGGAAAGACATTCTGGTAAAATCAGCGGTCATGGCTTCGCTGGAAGAGACCGGACGAAGGACAAGCGATTCCTTGAGATCGTGATAGCCGCAAGGCAGCAGCACAACGGGCATCTGCCAGATCTTATCATAGAGCCCGCACTGTCTGAGGAAACGGGTGCAGAAATCATCCGCTCGGCGTAAAATATCAAGCCGCTTACGCGTCAGATAAGCTTCATGAAGAATGAAACGATCATTCCCTTTCCGGGCCAGGGAAAAAACGACCCGGTTTAATGCTCGGACCGTATTGGTGATCTCGGTTGAAAGATCACCGATCTTGTCCCAGTTTTTCTCTCCCTCCACCGCCGCAGGCATCGCATAGGTACGGAAATCCCCTTGCACACCCACGCTCCGCAGGGGTAAGGTATAAAGCGAATAGCCTTTTTCTTGAGCCAATGCAGCGGCCTTGTCAATATCAGAAGCCTTACCGTGCAGCGGCGTCCCTTTCGCGCATAGCGTTCGGACCCCCAGCCCGGGCCCGGGAAAAGGATGGCGCCAGATGAGTTCCCGGTTCAACCCGAGCGTCTCCCCCAATTCACGCACTTCGTCCTTATACAGGTCCGCTAAAGGCTCCACGATACGATTCTGCCGAATCATCTCCTCAATAACCGGCACACGGTTATGATGGGTCTTGATAACTGCGGAATGGCGGGTGCTGCCGCTTTCGATGGTATCCGGATAAATGGTCCCCTGTGCCAGGATCCATTTCTCCGGGTCCAATTTCAACCGTTCGAGTTCCTCCCGCTGGACGTCAATGAAGGTATCCCCGATGATACGCCGTTTCTGCTCCGGCTCATCCACTCCGGCTAAACGATTCAAAAAGGTGTCGGAATAATCCGCAATGCGGAGATTGTGAAAAGCCTGCGCTTTCATATAGGATTCGATATCCGCCGTTTCGCCGAGTCGCATGAGGCCGTTGTCGATATGGAGTCCGAGCACCCGCTCTTCTCCTAAAATACGATTCAATAGGGCAAACGCCACCGTGGAATCCACACCACCGGAGACCAGGAGAAAGACATCACGTTTGCCGACCTTTTCTTTGACGTTCTTTTCAACTTGCTCCAGATAACGGGACATGTTCCATTCTTTTTTCAGCCCCGCAAAGGTGAGGAAGTTATCCAACAGGGTCATACCCGATGGCGTATGCGTCACCTCCGGATGGAACTGAAAACCGAAAATCCCCTTTTGCCGATTCATCACCGCCGCACTTCGGCAGTCCTTCGTAGAACCGACAATCTCAAACCCCTCGGGTAAACGTGTCACCGTGTCCCCATGGCTCATCCAAACCGTCTCCTCTTTGCCCAATCCTTTAAAAATAGGGCAATCAGCCGTTTGGGCCAGAACGCTCTTTCCGAATTCCCGGATATGTCCGGAGAGCACCTCTCCGCCTAAAGCGTTACAAATGAGTTGATGGCCGTAACAAATGCCGAGAATGGGCCGGCCGATGTATAAAATAGCTTCATTAAAACCGGGACGTTCAGGCTCATTAACGCTATGCGGGCCACCTGAAAAGATAAAAGCACGAAACGCGTCGAACACGGAAAGCGGGGCATCGGGTGAAACGATTTCCGTAAACACCCCCAGACGTCGGATGCGATTGGCAATCAGATGAGCGTACTGCCCGCCAAAATCAAGGACCGCAATCTTATCCATTTTTCCCATCGGAAAATCCCTGAGGTAAAAGAGCCCCTTTCAGTTCGGTCTTCAGTTCGGAAAGTGAAGAGGGAGCCACATGAGTGAAATCAGCCAGAAAAAGATTACACCGGCTCATCTGGGTTTGTTCAAACCGGCATTCCGAAAACTCGGCCAAGTTGAAGTCGCAGCCGATGAATTCACATTCCATGAAATGACATTCACACAGGTTGGCCCCGTTCAGCGTGCAATTCTGGAAACGGCACTGATGAAAACGGCTGCCGCGAAGATACAGGTCGCTCATCTTGGTTTCTTTGAAAAGACACTGTTCGAAAAAAGCCCCCGGAAAATAGCCGCCTGTTAAATCCCCGAAATCGAAGCGTACCTGAAGAAAAGAGGGCATGGGGAGACGGGCCTCACGCAGCCGGATCGTGGAGAAATCAGCCTGTTTGCATTGAATTTTGAAAAAGGACCTCTTATGAAGCACCCCTTTTTCCAACTCTTCTTTGGTCACTGGTACCATAATTAGAAAATCAATTTGCCTATGCGACTGAAACGGATGGCGGTCAAAATGGGCTCAAAACTGTCCCAGGAGAAATAAATGATGAACGCCTTGGCATTAACAAATTTCCGGCTGACATAGCCCCAATAACGACTATCTAAACTATTGTCCCGATTGTCGCCCATCATGAAAAAACAATTATATTTCAGTTTGTATTCGGTAATTTCCTTGCCGTCCAGATATAAATGTCGTTCCATGCGGAGAGACGCTCCCGGATGCTCGGCAGCCAAGCCGCGCAGGCGGTATTCCATGGCATGCCAATCCCAGGAGGAATACTTGACATAGAGCGCCCCTTTTTGGGCGAAAACATTATAGAGAGAATCACCGACATAGACTTTCAACACGGCGTCGAGTTTTGCCTTGGGATTTTCCTGATAAACAAGTGACCGCGTCCAGAAAAACTCGCGCAACCCCATCTGTTCAAAATGCAGCACCTCCCCTTTGACGGGCAGCCGGTAAGGCCCGAAAAAATCGCGGGGATCATACTCATACGGAATGGTACGGGGATCGCCGTGTAGGCCTTTTTTGGCCAACGGAACCGAAATACCGTTGACAAAGAGCTCCTTATCCGTCACCTGAAGGGTATCTCCCGAAACAGCAACACACCGCTTGATGAAGTCCTTGGGACGGTGAACCACAATGGCATGGACCTCCTTATCCCAAAAAAGAACGCCGAACACAATCGTGTTGACGAGTCGGACATAGCGCTGTTCATCGTTGTTCGGGTAATTGGGATCCCCGGGATATTTGAAAATCACCACATCGTTTTTTCGGGGTTCGCGAAGACCCGGAAGTTTTTCATAACTGAACGGCACCGGCGAACCGTAGATATATTTCAAGCCCAACAAAAAATCGCCGACCAAGAGAGAATTTTCCATGGAACCCGTGGGTATTTTAAAGGCCTGAATCACGAACTGGATGAAGATAAGCGCCATACCCAATGCGGTCAGCATGTCCTTGCTGACCCGAAGGGCCTCACCGGCTGCGGAGGTCTTCTTTTCCTTGGCTTGAAAATCCGCAGGCAAAATATTCAGAAAACGACCTATTTTCCGAAAAAGCCTTTTTTGCCAGTTATCGTTTGAAAGAGTATCCATGGGTCTCCATCCATTATTAATAAGGTTAGTTATTCCATTACCCTCAGCCGAACCCGGGCGGTCCCGGCGCCGATGAGGTCAATCCGCCTGGCTGCGCCCAGCGACAAATCAATAATCCGGTTTTTGGCAAAAGGGCCGCGATCATTGATACGGATCTCCACGGTCTTTCCGTTCTCCCTATTTTCCACTAAGACCTTGGTATTAAAGGGCAGTTCCCGATGCGCGGCAGTCAGCGCATTCATGTCAAACACCTCGCCGTTGGCCGTCTTCTTACCATGAAAATCATGCGCATAATAGGAGGCCATTCCTTCCTGATACACCTTGCCGGCCGGCGGCTGTTTGTCCCGTATTTCACCTGGACGACTGTCCGAAGAACGCGGCGACTGACTTTGCGGTAAACGGGATAACCCTTCCCGACGCGAGAATCGATTGTCGCCGGCGCAGCCAAAAAATAGTATTATCACCCAAAGGATTACGATACTTTTAAGCATCTGTCAGCTTCAGCGAACCGGTGAGTTCCGACATCTTTTTCAGGCCCTGCTTCTTTAAATACTCTGGGAGTCCGTGGAGAATGGATTCGGCGATACCGGGGT
>Ga0156536_1016_pt1 | contig 16978 bp, 15 predicted proteins | sample RifOxyB2_FD_111931 | JGI IMG/M metagenome (GOLD analysis project Ga0156536, IMG submission 111931) | Elusimicrobia bacterium RIFOXYB2_FULL_49_7 | reverse complement strand
GGTAAGCGGCCAGATGCCAGAAGCACTCTTTGGGCCACATGGGCTGATGATCAGCAATAAGAAAAGTCTCTTTAAAAAAGGCGGTTTCAGAAAGGGGGAGATATTCAATGGAAAAGTGCTCCAATAAAGCCATGGCATTGGGTTCTTTGAACGTGCCGGCAATGAAAAAACCGGCATCCGGGAAAAAACGGCGCACGGATTCCAGGGCAATGATGGAGGGCAGGAGGTAGGCATCCTCACACGTACAGAAAAAGGCCTCTTTGGGGGCTAACAGGAGCTTCTCCCGGATGAGTGATTCCGTTCTTCTTTCAACAAAATAGGCGCCCTTTGTGTAGGAGATCAAGCGAAAAAAAGGCGGCCACTCTGATTTTTATGCTAAAATGTGTCTTTTTCGCTTTTTTGAAGGTTTCTTTTGCAGGGAATATTTAAGGATTATGTGTTATTTTATAGACTAAATAATATTTACCTCGAAAATTAGATAGGGGAGGAATGAGTGCTGAATTATTTTGTTTTAAGCACATTAATTTTATTCGGTTTATTGGTATTCCCTCAAAGTGTCGTATTTGATACGATTCCGTTAAATTACCAGCTTTTCCCTCGGGATACGCATGATTCTGCAGCCGTTTCAGTGACCGGGTCGGTTGTATTGGATGGAAAGGATTCCATTACCATCGAAATGTATAAAAACGGTCTTTTATGGAAAAGAAATTCGGATAATCTGGTTTATAATAATGGGACGGCCTTATTTAAGCTCTATCCAAAGCTCCATGCTGAACTTGCGGAATATTCCATCAAACTTCTTCTTGATGAGGATTCTATAATACAGATAGACAGCATTGTATGCGGCGATGCCTATTTGATAAATGGACAGTCAAATGCAGCAGCAAACGATTATGATGATTCGGTTCATTATCGGTGCGAATGGGTCCGTTCCACCAGGCGATTAAATAATGTCGGATGGGGGCTTGCCAGAGCGGATACAATATATGCTGATTATACTGTTGGCGTATGGGGTTTAAGGCTCGGGAAACTGATTTCAGATTCAAATGGAATCCCCGTTGCCATTATTAATGGGGCACTTGGGTCCACTGATATTGAAGACCATTTGAGATATGAGCCTAATCCGACAAATACCTACCATCTTTACGGACATTTGCTCACAAGAGCGATAAATGCAGGAATAAGAGATAAAGTGAGAGCCTTGTTTTGGCACCAAGGTGAAAATAACTCATTAGATTTGAGTTATTTGAATTATGCGCATAATTTTGACACGCTTTATCATGCCTGGAAAGAGGATTATCCCGGTCTTGAAAAAATATATGTATTTCAGGGCCATCCCGGATGTGGAGGCAGCTATCAGCATCAAATAAGAGAGATGCAGAGGAAGTTTCCTGAGACTTATCCTGATATTCATGTCATGTCAACCGTTGGTTTGGGATATCATGATGGTTGCCATTACCATTATCCCGGGTATAATAACATGGCGCAACGGATGTATGATATGATTAAATGGGAATTATATGGTTCGCATGACACGGCGGGTTCGTTTCCGCCGAACATTCGGCAGGCATACTATACAAGCAGCACGAGGGATGAAGTCTGTTTGGTGTTTGACCAGCCGGTGTTGTGGCCGAGCGATACCTTTATAACCTGGAACACCACAACGACGTATTACTCTATGCAGGACTATTTTTATCTGGCGGATGCCTCTCCTGATGGAATAAATCATGAAGTTGATTCGGGGTATGCGATTCCGGTAGAAAACAAAGTAATATTAAGACTGACACAGACGAGTCCTGCTAATCACATTACCTATCTGCCCAATAGCTCCTACTCATTAGGCCCGTGGCTTAGGAACGAAAGAGGTGTGGGGGCATTAACTTTTTTTGAATTTCCTTTGGATTCCGAACAGGTGACAACTATCGGATCCATTCAAACCGACCGGACTCAAAACAGTAAAATCCAAGTTTGGCCCAATCCGTTTAATCCCATGGTTAGAATCACGGTGTCGGGTGGATGGAAAACGGACGAGCAACGTCGCAAGATGGCGTTGAAAATCTATAATGTGAGCGGGAAACTGGTTATGGATTTGTCTGCCCAGCCCGCTTCTTTGTCTTCGGGTATTTCCTGGAATGCGGCCGCATTTCCATCCGGTATTTACATTGTCAGATTAATTAGGGAAGACGATATATTGGAGCGGACAATCATGCTTCTTCGATAACCTTATTGTAAACAATAAAGACGGGAGATGTGGTATGAAAAAAATAATCCTCGGGGTTTTCTTGATGGCCTTTCTTGATGTGCATGTTTGTTCTCTCCCGGTAGGATTTGTGATAACAGATTATGCCGGCGTTGATCGCAGCAATGAACCTGCCACATTTGGTCTTCCTGTTGAAAAGGGACGGGTTACGGGAACCGGTCTTGAACAACCGGCCCCGGTACATATTACGGGAACGAAGGGTCAATTTACCACCATTGCCGTGTGGCCGGACGGATCCGCCAAGTGGATTTTATGCGATATTCAACCCACCCTTTCTGCGAAGAGTTCTCAGAATCTTACCCTTACAGCGGGAGCACAAATACCTACAACCCCTCTTGCCGTTACAGAGGGAACGGATAAGATTACCGTTGAAACCGGCGTGCTGAAGTTCGAGGTGTTAAAAGGGGATGCGTTTAATGTCTTAAACAAGGTGTGGAAAGGTTCTCGGCTTGTGGTGGATGCCAAAAACAATAGCGGACTTGTACTCACGCAGGGCACTATGGAATATGTCGGCCGTGCGGATGCGGATTCTTGTTATGTTGAAGAAATGGGACCCATGCGCGTCTGCATCAGAGTGACCGGTTTCTTTTATACCTCTTCCAACAACAGACTGATGGTGACGGGTTATCCCGTCTGGGGAGATCGTCCTATCCGCTTTATTATGCGCATTCATGCCTATGCCGATAAAGATTTTGTGACAATACATTCCACACTGCAACATCCCGGTTTTTGGGAGACGGATTCAACCCTGATATTCAAAGGATTTGTTTTACGTTTGGGCCATATCCGTGCCGCCTCGACCACGGTCGTTGGGCCGAATGATTTTTCAACCAGTCTTAATGCATCGGATAGCATGGAGCTCATGCTTGCCAACGCAGCGTTGGTGGGTCCTTATAATGAGGACGGTCGCACTTTTCCGCTTTCCGATAAAGGCAATAATTTGAAACATCGTTTTAGGAAGAACAATCTGGACTTAAGCAACGGGGCTTTTTGCGAAGGATGGTTGGATATTCATGGGGATGAATTTGGCATAACAGCTTCCCTACGCAACTTTTGGCAAAGGCATCCGGGTGGACTTGCAACGACATCCGATGGCTTTGAAGTTCGATTCTTGCCGATTGATGTCAATGGCTATGTGAAATATGATTTAAGCTTAACATGGCAGAAAGTGGACGATTATATTATGCCGCCCGGGCGCCAGTGTACCTGGGTAACGGATGTTAAATTTTATGAAGGGGTACAGGATGCCAAGGTGGCTTCTGATTTCAATCAGTCCACGCAGAAACCATTAATTGGTTTTGCCAGTGCCGCGCACTACACCACGGCAGCAGGGTTTGGGGCCTTTAGCCCATCGGGCATGACTTTTAGCGGTACCAATCCAAGATTGAATCTTTCGCTTACTCGTCAGGAACGCATCCATCAATGCATTGTGGATACCTTTGTCCAGGATCCGAATGCCTGGGGTTTCAAATGTGATCTGGAAATGATGCGAAATTATAATCATTATAGTATGATGCATTCACATGGGTGGATGAATTATCCGGATTGGCGCTGGTCAGGCGGGTTCAATAATCTGCATTATGACATTAATGGTGCCTTACTGAGCGGTTTTCTGAAGTTTGGTCATTCTAAGATGCTCTATGAGGGCTGTGATGCTTCCGTGTTTTTGCGGGATCTTGGCACGTTCAATCACTGGCAGGAAGGGCCCTATCTCTACCCGACCGCTTCAAGCGGCGTTGATCCTACATGGAAGATTTGGAAAATGGCGGGCAATAGTTTCTACGAAAAATGGGAACATTTCAAAATCGATGGGTATCAGGCCGGCGACGCGAGTCATACATGGAACCAGGGGCTGGGTTTGCATTTTCTGATAACAGGGGACAGGCTTTCCCGCGACGTCTTCCGGAAAAAATGTGATTATGCTGAGCGTATTATGTATGATCCTTATAGATTGGGTCAAAATGGCAATGGAACCTTTCTTCCAGGTGAAATTCGCTATATTACCTGGCCTATTCTCAATATGTGTGCAGGATATGATGTTTTTGCTGATGAAAAGTATTTAAATACGGCTAAAAAAGTATTTAACCAGACATTTTATTGGGCACTGAAAAACCAGCCGCTCCTTTATTCCAAAACGGATCCTATCGATACGACAGATTGGTATGTCACCAATAATATGTACCGAATCGGTGTTCAGGGAATTATACGCTTATACAATACGATTAAGCGAATCAATCCGTCGGATCCGGTTTTATCAAATATTGTTGAGGTGTGTGACACCATTTCCTCTGTCTTAACGAGAGATCGGATATTCGGCGGCAGTTGGGAATTAAAAGATGGTGATTCCATTCGTATCCCGTATGGTACCACCTATAAAAAGCCTACTGGCAAAGGACTGCATAACTCTAATTATGTTTATTTCTTTGCCTTTGCCGGTTTGGAGGCGTTTCTGGCTAATGTACAAGATGAAAACAAAACAGCGTATCTGCAAAAAGCGATGGATTATTTCTGTGATGCGATGCTTTATTATGATGCGCCGGGTTTTGAACCGAGCTTTCCCATACCGGATAGCGTTATGACACTATCACAAAACGATTCTCAGCTTGTGGGCATGGTTTTGCACTCCAATTACCACTCGTCGTATACCACGAATAATACCTTTGTCGATGGAATACGTACGATTGTCACCAGGAGTGATAACTATTATGGAACTACAAGCAAATATTGGACAATGAGTACGAATGATTGTGCTTATTTTCTTGAAAATTTATATGAAATCGGTGGTTCGCTTCAAGAAGAAAGCAATAATGCCATTCAAGGAAATTCAATAGAAACGATCCTCGTCTATCCCAATCCGTTTAATCCCAGCACCTTAATTCGTATCAATTTTGCAGACTTGAAGAAGAAAGATGTCTCATTAGGGATTTATAACATCCGAGGTCAAAAGATTCAGGACTTGTCGAATTTATTAAGAGTATCCGCCAATGTTGCGCAAATAAAGTGGACAGCCGATAAGGTCGGGAGCGGTTTTTATACAATCAGGCTTAAGGTGGGCCGTCAAATATTCCATAAAAGTCTGGTGGTTATAAAGTGAGAGTCCGGTTCATGAGTGCTCTATTTATTTTCCTTTTCCTGGTCTTCAATATCCAAGGCCAGGAGTCGGGTACCCGCAGGCTTTTTGGGTGGGAAGCAGGCGATGGTTTGATATACAACGATGATGAACAGTCATGGTATCCTCCCTCAGGCTATACGGCGCCCATTGCTGGTATTGTTAATGAAGATGCATCGGAAGGGGTGATGAGCAGAAAATTCTGTGCAGCATCTGATCATTGGATTACTGGTCTTCTGAGGAATCACCAGTTAGGGTGGAATGTTTTGTATCGAAATCCAAATATGTTAAGAACATCGGGTTGGCATAATACAATATTCGGCAATGACTGGTCGGACTATCCCAAGCTCTGGGTAGATGTTCTATAGGGGTCATCGGCAAGTATCTGAAGCGCTATCATGACACGCACAAGGATATACTTCCGACCAAGGGTATGATTTTGGACCAAGGCAGCCGCCCTACGCATAAAGGAAGTATTATCAGCCTTTATGAGCAGGGTTATCCCGAACCGGACATTGCCAGACAGACGAACCACACGATAGAAGCTACCAGCAACTATCTGAAGAACTACAAGCGGGTGAAGGTCCTGCTGGAGAAGAAGTTTAACCTGATGGAGATGGTAAGGATTACCGGCATGGGCCGTTCCACGATCCTGCAGTATCGGGACCTGGTCTATTACTACCATCCAGACTTGAAAAGACCGGAGGAAAAGGAAGATATTAAGAAGGAAGAAAAGGAGGTGGGTGCGGCAATAAAATAGAATGCTGCCAACCTACCGGAAAATCTTCCTAATAGTAGATAGTATCCGGATTAATATTTTTAAGACCCGCGGATTCAATTGAGAAGAATAATTTCTTTTCGAGTGAAGGAGAGCTTCATGAAGAATTCCCGTTCCTTGTTTGATTGCGTATTTCTTTTCTGCTTCGCGGCATTTGCCTTCGGGCAGACCCCCTCCGAATGGCCCATTCTCAATAATATCAACCATACCGGTTTTTCCGCGACCATGGTGCTACGGCCCCCTCTCAAAGTCAAGTGGGCGGTCAGCGTACCGGGGTCTTTTAAAGCGGGTCCGGTGATTGCCGAAAGCTGCCTGGTCGCGCAGAGCCGCGACGGATATCTTTTCTGCTACAACGCGAATACCGGTGAAATCAAATGGCGTTATTTCGTCCAGCGGATGGCGGCCCATTCCGTGGGCATGACCGAGACGGGTCCCTGCATCTGGAACGGCCGCGTTTATGCCTCCTTTTACAGCGCCGGCCATCCGGGCATTACTGGAATGCGCTGTTTTGATTTGCAGACCGGCCGTGTGCTCTGGAAAAAGGACGTCGGTTATACCAACCATAGGATTCATTATTCACCGCAGGTGCGCCAGGGGAAACTTTTCTTCTGTTCAAACCGCGAAACCACAGGGAAAAAGACCGAAACCTTGAGCGAATTGATTCATGTCGCCCAGGTGCAGGCCTGGGATGCCATGACAGGCGATACCCTCTGGGTCCATAACATGTCAACCAAGGCCTGCAACAACACCACGCTGCTGGTAGTCGGGGATACGGTCTTTGCCTCCGTGGGCGACGGCCAGGACGGGACGCCCGGTGACAGCGGTCGTACCGTGGCCCTTGACCTGAACGGCGGATTGCTTTGGGAAAATGATTCGATGCATGTGTGGTGGAAGGCGGGCAATCTTCAATATTACCAGGGGAGCCTGATGGTGCTTTCCCTGGGCGGCATGCGGTTGCTCAACGCGTCGGATGGCTCGCCTGTTTTATCCGGCGGCGGAGACCCCTATAGCAAAATATTCCCGATTATGAACGGCAAATATTACAGCCGGAGTTACGGCGGCTTTGCCGTTCCCTATTTCCTTTCAACAGGGGCCGCGGCGCCCTTTGCCTCCATGTACAACAAGGGGGCCAGTTCGGGTTGTTCCGCTCCCACTGCCGCCAACGGGTACGTTTATAACGCATTCGGAAGTCCCAACATAAACTTTACGGTCGACGCCGGCCGTCAGATTGTCGCCGTGGATGAAGCGGGAAACCTGGCGTGGTCCTTCCATGATTGTGCCAATCACTGCGCTTCCATGTCAATCGCCTACGACAGGCTTTATCTGGCCGGCGGCACAGAAGGACTTATTTATTGTTTCGAAAATGCGCAATGAAAGGGTGCTCCATGAAATCAATAACGTGGATTTGCTGTTTTATCCTGGGCGCGTCAACGGTCCTTTTCGCATCGGACTGGCCGCAATACAAACGAACGCCTGACCGGCAGGCGTGCAATCTGGCGGAAAGCATCACATTGCCTACCACCTTGTGCGGCTGGTTTGATTTCGGTTCCCCGATTCTGGCTTCCCCGGCTGTTGTCAACGGCAAGGCTTATGTTCTCTCCAGCAGGGGGCTTTTGGCCTGTCTGGACCTGGATTCCAACCGGGTGGCATGGAGCCGCAGCCTGGGCGGCGTTTCCAATGAATGTTCGCCGGCGGTCGGAAGCGGTAAAGTGTATGTCGGCACCACGGCGGGCGTTTTTTATGTGCTGGATGCGGCTGATGGCGCGGTGTTGCACTCGTATAACGCGGGCGGGGCAGTATTTGCAGCGCCGCTCCTGATGGATAACGGCGTATATTTTGGCAGCTTCGGAGGAGTGTTCCATGCTCTGGACTTAGACGGGAACCTCAAATGGACCGACACGGCCATGTATAAAATCATGCACGCGGCCGCGGCGTATAAAGGGCAAATTGTCTATTCGGACGGCGACAACAACCTGATTTGGCTTGAGGACAGCGGGACGTACTGCAAAAAAATCCGGGTGGTGCATAATGCCGAGGCGAACAACACCACGCACAGCGGCTTTTCCTGCGCGCCGATGATCTGGAATGATACGGTGTATACGGCCTACACGGAAGCGGAAATGCTGAACATGATCGCGCTCTTTGATTTCAACACCGGCGTCAAAAGCAGGGAATTCGATTTCCTGGGGACCGGCGGTGCGAGCCGTTCCGGGGTGTCGGTTGACACGGCTTCCGGCATGATTCTGGTCCCCTCCGCCAATGCGGGAATGTATGTCAAGCCCTGGCCGAATCAAGGGACCATGGCTGTCTGGTCCTCCTATCCCGACGGCCTGTACGGCGTCAATACCGCTCCGGCCGTTATAGGAAATTGCGTCATCTTCGGCGCGGAGCACAACAGCGATACCGGCGGCTGCGCGGTTTATTTCCGCAACAAAGCCAACGGGAGTTCCCTCTGGTCCTATCGGCCCGCTTCCTACCGGCCCTTCGCCTCTTCCTCCGCGGTCAGTGACGGGAAAGCGGTCATCGGTTGCATGGACGGATGCGTTTACGGCTTCTGGAACGGTACGGCGGTTACTTCACCGACAATCGTTGATACGACCGGAAACACGGGAGTCGCTACAAGGAATGCGTCATTGCCCGGAACATGGACATTGTCGGCCTTTCCCAATCCCGCGACGGGTGGCAATGTCACCCTCTCCTCGGAGGGATTCCAAAATGGGGCCACCTTGTTCGTTTATGATGTGGCCGGCCGGCTCCAGCGTAGACTGCCGCTGGATAAAAAAGAAATACAATGGGATTTGAAGGATAACCGGGGACGTGCGCTTGCATCGGGGAACTATGGTGCGGTCGTTTTGGATCGGAAGGGAAAACAAACCAGGACGTTTACTATTCAGGTTGTGAAGTGAGCTTGACGGTGTGAAAAGAGAATGTCAGTACTCTGATGCCTACTCGACACAGTCGTTTCTTCCTATCGATCGCCGCGGTTCTTCTTATACTTTCCGTCAGGAAGGAGTCTACCCTATCAGGCTCACCATCAAAGACGGCCGAGGTGGGGTAGATGAGAAAACGGTAACCATTACCGTCGGTAATTGGTCCGGCGTTGCTGCGTCGGCGGCCCCATCGTCCTCCCTCTTCAGTAGCTCCGTCAACCCCTTTTCAGAAGCGACCGTCCTTCAATTCGGACTTAAGGCCAAGGGGAATGTGTCTTTAAAAATCTACGATGTCCGGGGGAAGCTTGTTAAAGCGCTTATTAGCGGTGAAAAGCCTTCGGGGATTTACCGGGAGACCTGGAAACCGGACCGGACATTATCCTCGGGAATCTATTATGCGGTTTACAGGGCGGGTAATCAGGTGCTGACGAAAACGATGGTTTTCAGCCGGTAAATAGGTAGTGTAGTGAGTCTAACGCTTCTTTATGAAAACCCGAGGGTTTTGATTGTGATTGGCCAGATGAATCACTTCGTGCATAATGTCGGTTTTGTGCCAACCGTTATCGGCTGGCATATGAGTACCGGATAATCAAACGGTGTTCTGACTGTTTTTTCTTTCCCGACTGCAGATCGCTGAATGAATAGGAGTACTGGTAGTCAAGTGTGACTGCCCGTGAAATCCGCCAGCTCAGGATGCTTAAGATATAAAGTTTTGGGATTCCTCTGTCTTCCACAGGTACAAGGGGAAGAAAGATTCGGACTTCCGACTTTGCCGTCCCCCAGCTGCCGATACGTAAATCCAAAACAGCCGCGGCTTCCGGACCGGCGGCGTTCGCGGTAATGGCCGGTACCGACATAAGGATGGTGCTCTTGGCTATCTGTGATGAATCATTCTGACGAACAGCCGCATCAATAGCTGAAGTGTCAACTATCTTGTATTGCCTCCGTGCATGAAGGAATTCGTATGCCAATCCGGTCCTCAGGCGCGCCTCTATGTACCGGGCTTTAATCAGGTCCATGTTTGTTCCGAAACTGCCGGTAAGTTCCATGGGAGAAAAGGAGGGTTCCCGTTCGCGCGGTATGCTGATGGTGTCGTAGAGGGCCCTTGTCCCATCTTCGTTGAGCAGATAAAAGAAGGGCTTGTTGTTGGTCTGATCAGGAAATACGCGCTTGGGAAAAATGGCGGAGGTCGCCTCAAACCGGCCGTAGGGACCAAACCATGATAAAAATCGCCAGATAAAAAGCGAGGTGAGGCGCGGTTCGTCGATACTGGGCTCAATGAAGGTCTCACTTGGATGCCTTAAATTTATTTCCGAAAGGGTGAATCCTTCGTCCAGTTTAAGGTTGGTGTTCCAGTCATAAGGGGCTTGTTCATAGCGAAACCAGGAATTCAGCAGCACCGTGATGGTCGAGGTCGTGGTATTGTTTTCCTGCTGCAGATAATCAATCTTCGCGTTAAACAGGATATTTCCGCCAATATCAATCCCATATTTCCAGAATTTGGCGAGGTTCTGGGAAGCTTGCATGTCCACAATTCCGCCCCCCGTTATTTTATTAAAAGCGGCCGGGTCCTCAACAAGTAGAAACTTTATGAAACGGCCAGGCAAAAGCTGCACCGTCACGAAATTCTTAAGGGTATTATAGTTCTCGCCCGTGCCGATAATTTTATAGAGACCCGGTTTAAGAATCCAGGTCTTGGTTTCCTCGCCCAGATTAGGGTCCGGGCCGTATCCGCGGCCAAAAGGAATAAAAGTATCGATGCGCGTAAGCTCGTATTCTCCACGGATAGCAATGCCGTTTTCATCCACCACGTTGATGGACAGGCCGGCCCAATCCGGGATAACGGGGATGGGTTTGCCTTCAATGACATCTATTGTGTGAACAAGCCGCTGTTTAGAAGGCCCGCTGCCGTGTATTACATAATACCGGCCCGGAAGAACCGCGAAATTCCGGCCCGAATTTCCACGGCCGGCAATATTCCCGACGGAATCGAGTATTTCAATATCGGGCTCCAGGCCCGATTCGCTGAACCGCGGGACGAAAATCGCTCCCTTACCTACCGGGATATTGATGTTGTCCGAAGCGATTTGCTCCGACAAGGAGGGGGCGTTCCAGGTCTTCATCGCCTCCTCCAACCAGGAGGTTGCGTCCGTTGTGGCGGAGGGCGGCGCTTTTAACGCGATACTATCCTGAGGAATTATTTTTTGAACGTATGCACTGCTGATATCATCACCGGGCAGTTCCGGTGGCCGGTCAGCGAACAGGGATGCCGCAATGACCATGAGGAAAACCGGAAGAAGCCTCAAAACCAAATTGATTTGAACGGCCATGCTTAACGCGCCCCTGTTTTGCCGCTGTCCGCCGGCAGGTCCATCACTGGAGCCTCGGATTCCGGAACAGGCTGGATTGGGTTTCCGGGATGCCCGTTTTCATTGCTCAATATGGTATCAAGGTCGCCGACAACCTGATCCATGATAAATTCCATTATCGCCGACATTTCCTTGACCACATTCTGGGGATTGTTCTGGAACACCCGTTTGCGGTTGTCGAACCTGCGGGTATAAATGACCCTGCCGTCCGTAAGTCGGGTGAGGCGGAACCGGAGGGCCATGTGCGCGAACCAGACCTCCTCACTATCGTATTCATCAATAGCTTCTATGGCGCCGCTGAGCTCAAAATCCGGCTTTGCACCCCCGTCATATCTGCGAACAACGGCACGGATGAGGTTCATCGCGGCGAGATGCTTGAAAACGAGATCATTAATCATTTGCGCGGGTTTTACCGCCCACACCTGGTAAAAGTAGAATTGAAGCTCATACGGGCTCTGCCGGTACACGATTTGCGGACGGGCATAGGCATCTTCGATGCTGAACTCCTTAAGACGGAGGGTAAACGGATACGGCGCCTCATTCAGCCGGGCCTGCGGGGGCGTGGGAATATAATTAAGCAAATAATATTTTTTTATGGGAAGTGTGCCGCATCCTGCCGCGAATAAGACCATGAGCAGGCAAAACGGAATAATTCCGCCAGGAATCTTCTTTTTCATCGTACCTCTCTTTCCTTCTGTTGTTCGCCTTTCAGTAGCAGCGACGGGTTCTCGGCAAGCACTTTGGTGAGCTCGTTGGCGTTTTCGAGCGTTTCCCGCAGGTTTTCCATGGATACCATGATGTCCTCGCGCGACTGTTTTACTATCAGCGACAGGTCCACTGAGAGCTGCTGCATGGAGCGTGCGGCGGAATCGACCGAAAGCAGGATTCGGCCCATTTTTCCGCCGGCGATGGATTGGTTGGTTTCCGCGGTAATGGCCTTTACATCGCGTGAAATGCTGTCGATTCGCAATGCGACATCCTGGAACGAACCGGCGATTTTCTCAACATTGGGTCGCAGGACGGCGAGAAACTCACGTGCATCATCGCTGATCATGGCCGTGTTGTCCACGATTTTTTTTATGCCCATTAAAGAATCAGGCTCGGTGATTGCGTTGAGATGATTGAGCAACAGCTCTATTTTTCCCATTATCACCTCGGCCTTTCCGGTGATGGTCGCCATCATGGATTTTTTTGTTGGAATGTCGGATCCGGGCTTCAATGGAAGGGCTTCGTTGGTTCCGCCAAGCAGTTCCACATATTTGAGTCCGGTAATCCCCATGGCTCCGGTTTGGGCAAACATATCGGTCTTCACCGGAAAGTCCTCCTGGATTTTCAATTTCACCTTTACTTTGAGGAGGTTGGCGGGATCATACGAAATTCGATCGACTTTTCCGACCGGTACTCCGTGAAATTTTACGGTCGCGCCCTCTTCAAGTCCGGAGAGCGATTCGCCCTCAAAAGAAGCCCAGAAAACCTTCTGGTGATCGATAAGCTTGAAGCCGATGGGAATTGCGATAAACAATAGCAGGCAGACGGCCCCGCCAACCATGAACACACCGAGCCGGGCCTTCTGGGAAGCTGTAATGCTCATAGAATATTCTCCACAATGAAATTACCGGCGTCGTTTATGCTTTCGGGTGTGGCGGATTCGTGCCGTGCGAAAAAATCATGAATCGGCCCGGTTTGCGCTTCACGGGCCTTCTCAAGGGTGCCACTGTATAACACCGAACCTTTATGCAAGAACAAAATGGAATCCGCGATACGCTGGATGGACAATAATTCATGCGTAACCACAATAATAGTAATCCCCAGGGATTCGCGGAGCTTGAGCAGAAGCTCATCCAGGCCGGCGGAAGTGACGGGGTCGAGTCCGGCCGAAGGTTCGTCGCAGAAAAGCAGCGGCGGTTCAAGCGCCAGGGCGCGGGCAAGGGCGGCACGCTTGCGCATACCGCCGGAGAGTTCGGACGGGTATAGATTGGCGGCTTGGGGCATGCCGACCTGGGAGAGCTTGATACGGACAATTTCATCAATGATGTCATGGTGCAATGCGGAATGCAGCGTGAGCGGCAAAGCCACATTTTCCGCCACGGTAAGGCTTCCGAGAAGGGCCCCGTTCTGGAAAAGCATACCGGTCTTTTTTAGCATGTCCCGGGTAGCGGGAGCATCCTGATCCGCCAAGGGTTGTCCGAACAGGCGGACTCGCCCTGAGACGGGTGTCAGCAGACCCACCAGTGTTTTCAGCAGCGTGGTTTTTCCGCAACCCGAAGTGCCCAGAATTACGGTAATCTGTGACGGCATAAATTCCGCGGACACCTCATTCAGGACGGTATGTTGACCATAGTGAACGGTGATATGGTCCGCTTCAACGATGGGGAGGTGTGTCATAAATAATATCTCAGAAAACAAATGAAAAGATTGCGTCCGTGATAATGATGATGAATATCCCGGTCACCACGCTTGCCGTGGTTTCGCGGCCCACCGCTTCCGCCCCCCCGCGTACCCGCAGTCCGTAGAATGCCCCGATCCAGATGATCAGCCACGAAAAAACGACTGACTTGACGATGCCCGCGGCCACGTCCTTGATATAGACATGCTGTGTGAATTGGTTCCAGAAAAGGCCCGGGGAGATATCCAGATAAAAAAGGGCTACCAGGAAACCGCCCGTGATTCCGGCGGCGGTTGCTATGATGGAGAGCAGAGGCATGGTGAGTGTGATGGCCCATAATTTGGGAACCAGCACAAACTGAATGGGGTTGATGCCCATGGTTTTAAGCGCATCCACTTCTTCGCCGACCACCATGGTCGCGATTTCGGCTGTGGTAGCGCTGCCGGTCCTGCCGGCAAGAATGATGGCGGTCAGCATGGGCCCGAGTTCACGAATCATGGTAAGGCCTATCATCGGTGCAAGGAAAATTCCGGCGCCGTACATACGAAGCTGAATCGCGGTTTGCAGCGCAAGGACAACCCCAATAAGTAGTGAAAGCAGGGCGACAATTCCGAGCGCTTTAAAACCAAGCTGAAACATTTGTTCGACAAGAGCGCCTTTCTTCAGGTCCAGTTTCTTAAACGCACCGAGGGTGCCCCAGTAAAGAATTTCGGCCAGAGTGGAGAGGGCGCTTGCTGCAGTGGCGGCGGCCGCGATGGTACGGGATCCCACGAAGGCCGAGAATTTTTCCTTTGGCGGCTTGGACTCCGCAGCGAGGGGTCCAGGAACGGAAGAAATGATGGCCAGGAGAGGCCGGGAGATATTCCTGAGGACAAGTTTCCGGCCCAGGGTCTCGTGCCCTCTTTTTAAGAGAAGTACCAAGGAAATCCCGCTGGTGTCGATCTCCCTGACACCTGCGAAATCCAGAACAACCGGTTTGACCTCCCGCAAATGTGAAAGAGCGTACCGGCTGACCCAGTCCCGATTGAAAAGCTCAGGCAGACTTATAACAAACTGATTTTCCTGTGATGTCGATGAATATAAATCGGTCATAGAAGGCGAGGGTTCCTTGACTTAAGACGATTCACGATGCCAGTCGCACGATACGGTCATCGGCCTTACCCCTTGATGCCGGACATGGTACAGCTTTTTGCCCGGCAGGCGGCACTTTGGAGCTTTACGACATGTGAGGGCCGCAATGACCGGACAAAACCGCAGGAGCCGCAGGGGAGTGCCACAGGCACGGTTATTCTTTTTTCTTGTCACGCACCTCGCTGATACCTTCTTTGAGGCCCTGCCAGGCGTTTTTAGCTGTCAGAACCGCTTGGTGCGACAGGTTCTCAACTTTTTGCCCTATGTCTTTGCCCTTCTTTTCAGCGGCCTGCGAAATTTCCGTAGCTTTGTCAGTGATTTTGTCCTTCACGGGCCCGGTTTTCTCGAAGACCTTGTCCTTCACACTGCTCATCTTTTCCGCAGGATTGACCACGGTTTCCCGAACATTTTTGGTCACAGCGTTTTCGTTGTTTTCCATCTTTTTCCCCTTTTTTTTATTCCGTTGTTCGTATACCATGTATTACTGTCTTGTCGAATTGATATCCAGTCCGCCGACCCGTTGCTCCAAGTAAGCGATTTGCTGCTTTCTCCTGAGCGTGGATGGCAACATAGCCAGAAGGCCCGTACTGAGGCCGAGGGCAAAGGCAATCAGAAGCGCGACAGCGAGCGGGCTTTCAAAATGCCAGAATAAAAAACCCACACCAATGGAAGCCGCATTTTGAAGCGTCACAATGACGGCAAGAGTGGTTACCATCAGCAGGATAACTACAAAAAATGCCAGACGGCTCTTCGGAGCATTATTTTCTTCCATTTGACCTCCTCTTATTTGTAGAAACAGCATTCTGGTTTATTCCATTCCCAAGACGGTTTTTGCAGGAAAGGATTGGCGTTCTAAATATTTTATAGCAAAGCACATGCCATAAAGATAGGTGTATTGAAATATAACAGAATTAGGCATTACCCCTGTGACATTCTTCTCAAATTCATAAATGGCATGGACACTTTGATAACGATGTTTTTGTTAATATGTAAACTCGCTAGTGTAGTGAGTCTAACGCTTCTTTACATTTGGAAATCTTGTCCAGAATTTTATCCAAGGGGGCGCTCCATATGAAAACCCGAGGGTTTTGATTGTGATTGGCCAGATACTCTTCGATAGCGGCAATCAAGTCTGGTACGCTTCTGAAAATTCTGCGATGGATACGTTTTTCCGTAATTTCGCGAAACCAGCGCTCGATCCGGTTCAACCAAGAACTCGAAGTTGGAATAAAATGCAGGTGGAATCGTGGATGCCGTCTGAGCCAAGATTGTACGCGAGGATGTTTGTGTGTACCATAATTGTCCACAATCAGGTGAAGGTTTTCCCTCGGCAGCCATTTGAATGACTTTTGCACGTTGAACCAAGCGCAAAGGGAAACTTCTTCCATGTGCCCAGAGCTGGATGCGCGTCTGCTCTTCGGTCGAGAGCACAATAGGTTCTGCGATATTCATTACAAGGTAAAATAATAAAACGGCCTTTCAATTTTTTTTTGTTATGTTTGATGGAAGCTCTTTTCGTCTGTCCGCTACAAGCGGGGAAAAGCAGCGAAAAAGACGCTAATTCCTGTTTGACTTGAAACCTGTGAAAAGCTAAATTGTAACAGTATTTATCAATATATCCCGCCCTTTGTGAGGAGGTAATTTACTATGCCGCACTATTTTCTTTTGATAGTCTTAAGTCTTACGGTTCTTCTCTATCCTGCTCAGGACATTTATCACACGTTGGGCAACCGTTTCCAGGAAGTCTCGGTTGTTTCCGTTGAGGGAACAGGGCCTTTTACGCTTACGTTGGCGGCTCCACTTTCTATTGGGACCTTTCGACAGTACGATCTTTTTCGGGACGCATCCGGCCATTCGTTCTCCGTGATTGGGCAGGATACGGAAAGCAGCACTCTTTCGGTGGCGGATCAGGAGAAGTTGGGCGTGTCACCTGCGTCCGGCCGTGGAATTGTGGGCAGTTGGTACACCTCGCTGGTTGCCTGGCAAGCGGCGGAGAAACGGAGTCTGACGGAGGT
>Ga0156536_1034_pt1 | contig 17169 bp, 10 predicted proteins | sample RifOxyB2_FD_111931 | JGI IMG/M metagenome (GOLD analysis project Ga0156536, IMG submission 111931) | Elusimicrobia bacterium RIFOXYB2_FULL_49_7 | reverse complement strand
TGTAATGATATTCCTGACCACAACGGCCGTGGACATCGACGAAGAGCTTCAAAACCGCTGTGTGGTGCTGACCATAGATGAAGGCCGGGAGCAGACGCGGGCCATCCACAAGCAGCAGCGGGAAATGATGACCCTGGACGGGCTTTTGTCAGGAGAGAAGCGGAAAGAGCTTCTACGGCTCCACGGCAACGCTCAGCGGCTTCTAAAGCCTGTGAAGGTGGTAAACCCCTATGCACCGCGCCTGCGCTTCTTAGACGACCGGACGCGCACCAGACGCGACCACATGAAATATCTGACCCTCATAAACAGTATCGCCCTTCTGCACCAGTACCAGCGACCGGTGAAATACAAAGGCAACCTGCGCTATATAGAAGCCACGCTGGACGATATTGTTGCCGCCAATGCTCTGGCCCATGCTGTCCTGGGGCGCTCACTGGATGAACTGTCTCCGCAGTCCCGGCGGTTGCTTCTGATGCTCGATAAGCTGGTTAAAGAAGGCTGCGACAGGGAAAAGGTTATCCGTTCAGACTTCCGCTTTACCCGCAAGGAGGTTCGGCAATACACCAACTGGACAGACTTTCAGGTTCAGACGCATCTGTTCCGGTTGGTAGGGCTGGAATATGTGCTTATTCATCGGGGTTGCCGTGGTCAGTCATTCGTGTATGAGCTGCTCTTTGACGGCACGGGCAAGGATGGAGAAAACCGCCTTCCCGGGCTTATAGAGCCTGAAGAAATGGCAAAACTTACCAGTATGATGGAAAGTTCGAGGGGTCAAATAGCCCCCAAAAGCAGGCGTTCGAGGGGGGGGGTATAGCATGGCCGCTGTGCCTTGATGGATAAGGGTTACGGGCTAAATATTGACAGATGCGCCAGAAAATGCACATTAGGCTTAAGTCTAAAGCTGCATCATATCATAATAACACTTCTTTATTCTTTAGCTGCTATTAGCCGCTAAAGGGAAAAACCAACAGCGATGGCAAGAACCGGACGAAAGCGCAAAACCCAACCTGAGAAACGACTTGTTCCCGGCAGCATTGCCGTCTATGCCGAGGAGTTCTACGAGTACCTGCAAAGCCGGAACTACTCCGATACCACCATCCAGAACCGAAAGAACTGTTTCGCCTACTTCCTGCGCTGGTGCGATGAGCGGGGCATTATTGAGCCTTCCGAAGTCTCGCGCCCTGTTGTTGAACGCTTCCAGAAATATCTTTTCACTTACCGCAAGAAACGAGACGGTGAGCCGCTGTCCTTCCGGGCGCAGTCCAGCAACCTGGTGGCGGTACGGGCGTTCTTCAGATGGATGGCAAAAAAGAACTATGTCATCTACAATCCCGCCGCCGAAATAGAGCTTCCCAAGCTGGAAAAGCGGTTGCCCAAGTATGTGCTGACCAGCACAGAAGCGGAAGCCGTGCTGATGCTGCCGGACATACGCGAACCGATGGGCGTACGAGACAGAACAATCCTTGAAGTCTTTTACTCTACGGGCATGCGGCGGGCGGAACTCATGAACCTCTCCATCTACGACATCGACATGGAGCGAGGAACCGTGTTCATTCGCCAGGGCAAGGGCAAGAAAGACCGGATGGTTCCCATAGGGGAGCGGGCCATCCTGTGGGTGCAGAAGTATCTTGCCGAGGTGCGGCCGGTGTTTGCGTCCACGCCGGACAACGGGACATTGTTCTTAACCGCCCAGGGCGATATCTTCACGGACTTCCGGCTTACGCAAATGGTGCGGGACTATGTGGAGAAAGCGAACCTTGGCAAGAAGGGCGCCTGCCATTTGTTCCGCCACACCTGCGCCACGCTTATGCTTGAAGGTGGAGCGGACATCCGGTATATTCAGCAGCAGCTTGGACACACGGACCTTTCCACCACGGAAATATATACGCAAGTGTCAATACGCAAACTCAAAGAGGTCCACACGCTCACGCATCCGGGCGCACGCCTGGAGCCGCATGAGGCGCACGGGACAGAAGCCGCCGCCGCTCCCGCTGCTCTTCCGCCATCATTTTGAAACCAGCTTGACAGTGACAAACAAAACGCTTCACCTGTGGAGCGACTGAAACCTATTTTTCATTTAGCTGCCGTAGCCGCCTGCCTTGGCGGTCGAGGGGCAAAAAACTCGCGTCAGGGGTTAACGTTGACAACGCTCGAAAACATACCAGAGACCATGCACTTTACCTGTGGAACCTCAACGGGTTGCAACGGGTATGCTTATGAAATCGTGTCAGATTTTGCTAAACCCCCAAGTAGGGAAACAGCTACTATCGAGATGCAAAGAACATGGGAAACAGATAAATCAACAACAAGTACTTTTTCAATTGATCGTGGAAAAGTAAGCGGTTACTTTCTTGAACCGCCGGCTGATTCACGAATTCCAGCAGGAACTTATAATGTCGGCCCGCATTCCGGACCAAAATGGCAAGGGGTAATGGGGCTGGAAAATGTTCTGGGATATAAAGGAATTCTCATTCATCCTGGAAATTACCCGAATCATTTTTAGAGGACAGAATGAATTCAAATTTATCTATAAAATTGGCAGTTTTTATTGCTATTGTCTTGTATGGGTGCTTTGCCACGGCCTTTTCCGAGAATACTGGTGAGGCTGCGAGCATTGCAAGCGTGAAAAAAGAAAATGAAGTGCTTGCCAAGCTTCAGAAAGACCTAAAGGTGTTATCTTTTGTCGATTTAGCTTTCTCTTTAGATGAATTAGTGCCAGTGTTGGAGAAGGATTCTTCCCTACGGAAAACCTGGCAGGACAAAATTATTGATTTTTTTAAGATATATCCTGGCAAGAACGCTTATAAAATTGTAGACAGAGAAATTTCTTTCTTTTACAGCATGGTATCGGAACGCAAAGATTTAATGCAGTCTTGTCCCAAAACGATTGCCTTCCTTCAGGAAAACCGTGTTGATACGGTAGATCGTAAATTTCTTAAGAAAGAGCAGTATGCTGAATTTATTGAAAAATACAATGAGCCGAAAACGAATCTTGAGGAAGTCTCAAGGCAATATTTTAATTTGCTACTAATTGAAGGAAATGAATTCGTTGGCAGGATCGAGAAAAACGAGAAAGCAATAAAGGCTTTCAGGAAATGGATTGGAGATATAGAGAAAAACGAGTTTTCGGTTGCGTATCCATATACTATCCCATCTGTCTTGGTTGAAAGGAAAAAAGGGTACATAATAAATAAATATGAAAAGAGTCAGACGGATTTGCTTCTTGAGGCACTAAAGACGATAAAAGAAGCGCAAGTCCATGAGGTTGACTGACCGTTCGTCCCTCGCCAGCCTGAAATAATTCGGATTCCCCCTTGCCGCCCCGGACCCGGCAGCACCCCCTTTGTTGCGCAATAATCAGTAGTTCCGTCCGCATGGCCGCAAAATAGGCGCTGACGCGCTCTGCGTCCCCTGGCGTCCGGCTTTCGGGGCTCTTAAGGGGGAAAGCGCGATACCGCCGCAGGGTCCTTGCCCTGCCGCGCCTATGGCCTCCTTCATCCTCGTCGGCCTCCCATCCCTGGCGGCTTGCATGGCACGCCCGATTGCTGGAATTCCCCGAAATCCGACTGAAATGCTTTATTCTTGCTGAGCCTGCATGGCGATATCCGAGCTGGCACGGCGAAATATCATTAGCCCCAAAAAGTCAAAATGATGGATTTCGGGGAATAGCTCTTCAGCATGAATGGAGGAGCTGTCTGGAGGCTACTTCTGGCGGCCGAGTAAACACGTCGAACAGGGCAACTTCAGGCCGCTGCGGTCTTTTTTAGGAACTGGGGATCAATGAGTCTGATTATCCCGGATACCGACATTTTCTTTATTTCTCTTTGAGTCATCAATTATCTTTTTCCACAATGAAAAACAATAAAATATCCGAAGGTTTGCCAAACGCCAGAGGCTTCTATGACCCGGCTTTTGAGAAGGATTCCTGCGGGGTCGGATTTGTGGTCAAATTATCCGCCGAGCCGTCGCATGAGGTGGTGAACATGGGTGTCCAGGTGCTTATCAATCTGGAACACCGCGGGGCATTGGGCGGCGATAAATCAACGGGCGATGGAGCCGGTATCCGCATCCAGATACCCGACCGTTTCTTTCGGGAAGCGTGCGCCCGCGAAGGATTCAAACTTCCCCGCGCCGGTGACTATGCGGTAGGCATGTTCTTTTTGCCCAAAGAAGCCGAGGCTTCTGCTGAATGCATCCGTTTGATTGAACAGCAGGTACGAGCCGAAGGCGCAGAAGTGGTCGGTTGGCGGTCTGTTCCCATCAATGAGACGGTACTCGGTGAAACGGCCCGCACTTCTGCTCCCCGGGTTCGACAATTGTTCGTTTCTATTCCGGATACCCATGGTGCGACTCTCGAACGGAAGCTCTATGTGCTGCGCCGATTGACAGAAAAGGCCATTCAGGATTCCGATAATCCGGCGCTAAGGCAGTTTTATTGCTGTAGCTTTTCAGGCCATACCATTGTTTATAAGGGACTTTTGACCGCAACGCAGCTCCCGCTTTTTTTCACGGATCTCAAGGAGTCCGCATTTCAGAGTGCTTATGCCATTGTGCACCAGCGCTATAGTACCAACACCTTCCCCACCTGGAGCTTGGCGCAGCCCTTCCGTTTTGTGGCGCATAATGGTGAAATCAATACCTTACGCGGCAATATCAACCGTATGAAGGCGCGGGATGCGATCATGGCATCGGATCTCTTTGGCCCGGACCTTGAACGCATTCGACCCATTATTCAGGAAGAGGGATCGGATTCGGCGATCTTTGATAATGTATTGGAACTGCTTACCCTATCCGGCCGCTCTTTACCGCATGCCATGATGATGATGATTCCCGAAGCATGGGGTACTAAGTTCCATATGAGCGAGGATAAACGTGCTTTTTACGAATATCATGCGGCCATCATGGAACCGTGGGATGGACCGGCTGCCATGGCCTTTTCCGATGGTCGCTATGTGGGCGCCATGTTGGATAGAAACGGACTCCGCCCGAGTCGCTACACCGTTACCAAGGACGATTTGGTTGTCCTGGCCTCGGAAAGCGGCGTATTGGATATTCCGGCGGATCGTATCCTCCGGCGCGGTCGTCTTTCACCGGGCAGGATGTTTGTGGTGGATCTGGAGCAGAAACGTATTGTGCCGGACAATGAGATTAAGGCTAAGATTTGCCGGCAGAAACCCTATCGCCATTGGGTTAAGGATAACCGGATTGAATTGCGCGGTCTTTTTACCCCTTCGAGTATTGAAATGGACGATCCGGAAGCGCTTCTTGAGAAACAACTGGTTTTCGGGTATACGGAAGATGAATTAAATACCGTGCTTCTGCCCATGGCGTCGCACGGTCAGGAGGCGGTGGGTTCCATGGGTGATGATGCACCGCTGGCGGTTCTAAGCAACCGGCCTAAAATGCTTTTTGTCTATTTTAAGCAGCTTTTTGCTCAGGTGACCAATCCGCCCATTGATCCCTTTCGGGAAGAGTTGGTCATGTCGCTCATGAGTTTTGTAGGCCGTGAGAGGAACTTGCTGACCGAAACGCCGGATCATGTCCGTCGTCTCAAGCTGCCCCATCCTATTCTCATGCCCGATGATTTGGTTCGGGTGCGCAACTCGGTTTATCCTGAAGTCAAGTCAGCTACTTTGGACATCCTTTTCCCGAAGAACGGCGATGATGCGGTTCTCCAGTCTGCGCTGGAGGATCTTTTTACTGAAGCGGAAAAGCAGATTCGCGGCGGTGTTACCATGCTGATTTTATCGGATCGAGCCATGGATTCCAACAAGATTCCCATTCCCTCGCTTCTGGCCTGCGCCGGGTTGCACCATCATCTTATCCGCAAAGGATTGCGTACCGAGGCGGCCATTGTACTGGAGACCGGTGAGGCGCGGGAGATTATGCATTTTGCTTTGCTCTTCGGTTACGGTGCCAATGCGGTCTGTCCTTATGTTGCATTTTCCACCATTTCACATCTCATGGCAACCGGTGAAATCCAAGGACCGGATAATGCGGAAGAGGCCATGGATCTTTATGTAACCGCAGTGAAGAAGGGATTGCTCAAAACATTCAGCCGGATGGGAATTTCAACGCTGCGCAGTTATTGCGGTGCTCAGATTTTCGAGGCTGTGGGCATCGGACCGGACATGATTAATAAATATTTTACCGATACCCCATCCCGTATCGGAGGCATCGGTTTGGCCGAAATTGCCCAGGATGCGAATCTTCGCCATCGTCGCGCCTTTCCGCTTTCCGGCAAGCCCGAAGCGTTATCTTTTGACGGTGTTTACAGTGTGCGTGCAGGGGGCGAAAAACATCTCTGGACCCCGGAAGCCATCTTCAAGCTTCAGCAGGCGGTACGAAACAATGATTCCAAGGCGTTTGCGGAGTATGCCAAAGCCATCAATGAACAATCTCTGGCTCGGGTCACGTTGCGCAGTCTGTTGAAATTTAAAGCGTGTCAACCGGTTCCCTTATCCGAAGTTGAACCCGCGGAACAAATCATCCGTCGTTTCGTTGCCTCTGCCATGTCCTTCGGCTCATTAAGCAAGGAGGCGCATGAGACCATTGCACAAGCGATGAATGAATGCGGTGGACGGAGTAATTCCGGTGAAGGCGGCGAAGACCCGGCCCGGTTCAAGCCCGATGACAATGGGGTCAACCGATGCAGCCGGGTCAAACAGGTGGCTTCAGGGCGTTTTGGCGTTTCAACCGAATATTTGGTGAATGCAGATGAACTTCAGATTAAAATCGCCCAGGGTGCCAAGCCAGGTGAAGGCGGTCAATTACCTGGGCATAAGGTGACAGAAGACATTGCCCGTGTCCGCTTTACCACACCCGGAGTGACGCTTATCTCGCCGCCGCCTCATCATGATATTTATTCTATTGAGGATATCGCCCAGCTCATCCATGACCTCAAATGTGTCAATCCAAAGGCCATGATATCTGTCAAGCTGGTCTCTGAAGTCGGGGTAGGGACCGTCGCTGCCGGTGTGGCCAAAGCCAAGGCGGATTTGGTTCTGATTTCCGGCGGGGACGGGGGAACCGGCGCTTCACCGCTTACCTCCATCAAACATGCGGGTCTTCCCTGGGAACTCGGATTAGCGGAAACCCATCAGACCCTGACCCTGAACAAGTTGCGCGATCGCATCCGGGTTCAGGTGGACGGTCAGCTTCGTACCGGCCGCGATTTGGCCATTGCCGCATTACTGGGTGCTGAGGAATTCGGTTTTGGTACGGTCCTGCTGGTGACACTCGGTTGCACCCTATTACGCAAATGTCATCTTAATACTTGTGCCATGGGGGTGGCCACTCAGGATCCCAAACTGCGCGAACGGTTCAAAGGCAAACCGGAACATGCGGCCCGTTTTCTCCGTTTTATTGCGGAAGATTTCCGTGAACAAATGGCGGCCCTTGGATTTAAGACCGTGTCGGAGATGGTGGGGCGTATGGATCGCTTGGAACCGGAGACCGATCTTCTTCAACCCAAAGCCAGGACACTCAACCTGAAAGCGCTTCTGACCGATTTTGCCGATACCGCCTCTCATCGTTGCTGTATGTCGAGTCAGGAACATGAATTGGAGAAATCGCTGGATTATGAGATCATGCGTTTAGCGCCGGAGACTTTTGAAAAGGGTAAACCAAGCCGGGTTGAATTGCCGGTTCGTAATACGGCTCGTTCGGTTGGCGCCCTTTTGTCAGGTGAAATCGTTCGCCGGTTCGGCCGAGAAGGATTGCCCGAGGATACCCTGCATGTTCATCTGACCGGTGCGGCCGGGCAGAGTTTGGGCGCTTTTTTAGCCCCGGGCGTCACCCTTCATGTCCAAGGGGAAGCGAATGATTACATCGGAAAAGGCATGTCCGGCGGGCGTATCGTCGTGACGCTGCCGGTGGGCGCCAACCTTCGTTCCCATGAGAATGTTATCGGCGGCAACACCTGTCTTTATGGGGCCACGGGCGGCCGGGCTTATCTTCACGGCATTGTGGGTGAACGCTTTGCCGTGCGTAATTCGGGTGCTATTGCAGTGGTCGAAGGCGCGGGGGACCATTGTTGTGAATATATGACCGGTGGCACGGTCGTAGTATTGGGCGGGACAGGTAACAATTTTGCCGCGGGCATGAGCGGCGGTACGGCTTATGTTTATGATGAAACACAATTGTTTGATACACGATGCAATCTGGATATGGTGGATGTGGAGACCGTCTGGCTGGAGTCGGATAAGAAGATCCTTCGCAACCTCATTGAAGATTACGAACGGGCGACCGGTAGTCGCCGTGCCCGGATGCTCCTTGATAACTGGGAATCGCATTTACCTCTTTTTGTCAAGGTAATGCCTGTGGACTACCGAAAATCATTGGAGCGGCAGGCACAATCCGTTCACCGCGACAATGATACGGTTTCCGCAACGGAGGAGGTATATCGTGGCTAAGCCGACCGGCTTTCTGGAAATCGAGCGGGCCTATCCTCATAAACGACCTGTGGCCGAGCGGGTGACCGATTTTCGCGAAATTGAAGAATTACTGAATAACGGACTCATCCAGAATCAGGCGGCGCGCTGCATGGATTGCGGTATTCCTTTTTGCCATGCCTATGGCTGTCCGGTCCATAATCGGATACCGGATATGAATACGTTGCTCTTCAAGAAACAGTGGCGCAAGGCGCTGGATCTTATTCATCTCACCAACAACTTTCCGGAAATCACGGGCCGCATCTGTCCTGCGTTGTGCGAAGAGGCGTGTACGCTGGCTGTGGGCTTCAAATCCGTTTCCATCCGGATGATAGAACTTCACTTGGTTGAACGAGGTTTTCGGGAAGGATGGGTATTGCCGCAACCGGCTGAAGTGAAGAGCAACAAGAGCGTGGCGGTCATCGGTTCCGGTCCTGCAGGATTGGCATGTGCCCAACAGTTGGCCCGTATGGGTCATCGGGTGGTGGTTTTTGAAGAGACTAAAAAACCGGGCGGTTTGCTCCGATATGGTATTCCGGATTTTAAGCTGGAAAAATGGATTATCGACCGCCGGTTGGAACAGATGGAAAAGGAAGGGGTTGTCTTTGAGAACGAGGTCTGTGCAGGCCGTGATTTATCCGTAAAATATATACAAAAGACGTTTGATGCTGTGGTCATTGCCACAGGATCACGCGTTCCGCGTGATATTCAGATAGAGGGACGCACTTTAAAGGGCATCCATTTTGCCCTTGATTTTCTCTCTCTGCAAAACCGTTTATTAAGCGGGGAAAGTGCGGATAGGGAAGAGACGCTTTCCGCTAAAGGGAAGAAGGTGGTGGTTATTGGCGGTGGAGATACGGGTGCAGATTGTGTGGGCACCTGCCGGCGCCAGGGTGCAACCGACATTATCCAGCTTGAAGTATTGCCAAAACCACCGGCTACCCGCGATCCGGCCAACCCCTGGCCCACTTGGCCAACTATTTTGCGCAGCGGCTCCTCTCATGAAGAGGGGTGCGAGCGGCTCTGGTCCATTCAGGTAAAATCCTTTGAAGGCCATCAGAATAAGGTGGAACGGATTCATTGTGCCAAGTTGGAGTGGGTGGAAGAGAACGGGCGCAAAGTTCCAAAGGAGATTCCTAATACCGGATTTATCTTGGATGCGAATTTGGCGCTTTTGGCCACCGGATTTATCCATCCCCGAAACGATGAACTGTTGAAGGATATGAAGATAGGATTGGATGAACGGGGTAATATTCGAACCGATGCCAACCAGATGACCAGCAGTAGCGGGGTCTTTTCAGCCGGCGATTGTGTTCGCGGGGCATCGCTTGTGGTTCATGCCATCAATCAAGGCCGGAAAACCGCAGAAGCGGTTAACGCCTATTTAATTTAGATCTTTCCGTTCGTCCACCACCCGAATTGCTTTGCCTTGGGACACCGGAAGGCTGCCGGGTTCATGAAGTTCAATGACCGGATTCACCAGGATGGTGGATTTGAATTCATGACGCAGCCGGGATTTGAGATCCTCCAGTTTTCGACTATCATCCGTAAAAAGACGGGGAGCTACCTCGGTTTTGATGGTGAGTCGATCCAACGCTTCTTTTTTATCCAGATGAATGACATAATTGGTGCCTACTTCCGGGAAGCGCATGAGAATGGTTTCAATCTGTGAGGGAAAGACATTAACCCCATTGATGATTATCATGTCATCGCTCCGCCCCTTGATACGGGCGATGCGGCGGTGGGTCCGCCCGCAGCCACAAGGCTCGCTCAGGATGCGCGTCAGATCACGGGAACGGTAGCGGATAAGCGGGGTGGCTTCTCGGTTGAGCGTTGTGAGGACCAGTTCTCCTTCTTTCCCATCCGGCAGGGGGCAAAGCGTTTGTGGGTCAATGACTTCCATCAGAAAAGCATCTTCCCAGAGATGCATCTCTTGTTTGTATTGACATTCAAAGGCCACGCCAGGTCCATTCATTTCGCTCATACCGTAGGAATTAAAAACATCGATATGATAGAGCGTCTCGATTTTTTTGCGCAGCTTTTCGGAATGGGGTTCTGCGCCCACAAAAGCCCGTTTCAGGGTCAAGGAGGAGAGGGGGATTGTTTCCGCTTCAAATTCATTATAAAGATGGAGCAGATAGCTTGGCGTGGCATGGACCGTGGTAGTATGAAAATCACGCATGAGCTGGACCTGACGTTTGCCGTTTCCGCTGCCCACCGGAATGACCATCATGCCTACTTTTTCACCGCCATAATGCAGACCCAGTCCTCCGGTGAAAAGTCCGTAGCTCATCATATTCTGAAAGACGTCTTCGGACGAAGCACCGGTGGCGACAATCGATCGTGCGCAGAGTTCTGTCCATCCGACAATGTCCCGTTTCGTATGGTAGATGACGGTGGGCATACCGGTGGTGCCGCTGCTTACATGGACCCGGATGACCTTCCGTTTGTCCACGGCCAGAAAAGCGTCCGGAAATCCTTTACGCAGATCTTCCTTGGTGGTAAAGGGCAGTTTTCGAAGTTGAGACAGAGAGGTAATATCCCGTCCGGACCGAACGCCGATATCAGTCAGTGCCGCTTGATAGAAAGGGGTCAGGAGAGCCCGATCAATTGTTTGTTGGAGCCGGTTTAGCTGAAACGGGTGAAGCGCATCGCGGGGAAGGGTTTCGATCTTTTTATCCCAGAAACGGATGTCCATTACAGGTTGTGGATTTCCGTTTCCGTGATGATACGAATACCCGCTTTTTCCAGTGCCACAACGGCTTTTTCGGTATCCTCGAATCGGAAGACTAAAAGCGCTTCTTCGCTCTTTTTTTCAACAAAGCCGTACATGTATTCCACATTCAGCCCTTCACGGGAGAGGACGCCCAACACTTCGGACAGGCCGCCGGGGTTGTCCGGTACTTCTACGGCCACGATTTCCGTGGTGCTGGCCACAAAACCGCCGGCCTTGAGTCCGGCCAGCGCATCCTTGGGCTTGTCTACCACAAGGCGCAACACACCGAAGTCATCGGTTTCCGCAATATTCAAGGCGCGGATGTTGATACCGTTTTTACCGAGAAGCTGGGTGACTTCAAAGAGCCGCCCCTTGCGATTTTCGAGAAATACGGAGATTTGGGTGATTTTCATAGAGACCTCCTATCAATGACCCGTTTCGCTTTGCCTTCACTGCGGGCAATGGTTTTGGGTTCTACTAGTTTGATTTTAACCAGAATACCGAGTACGGATTCAAGTTCCTTTTTGATTTTGGTCGTGAGATTTTCCAGTTTTCGCATTTCATCCGAAAAATTCTTCTCATCCACTTCCACCCAGATTTCCAGATCGTCCAGGCCGCCGGAAGCGCGATCCACAATAAGCTGATAGTGGGGAAGGACCCCTTCGATATTGAGAAGCACATGTTCCACCTGTGACGGGAAGATATTGATGCCGCGCACGATAATCATGTCGTCCGTGCGGCCGCGCACCTTGCTCATACGGGGAAGCGTCCGACCGCAACCGCACTTTTCATAAGTGATGCTCACGATATCGCGGGTCCGGTAGCGAATCAGGGGAATGCCCTGTTTGGTTAGCGTGGTGAAGACCAACTCTCCGAATTCTCCCTCTTTCACGGGTTCATTCAGATTGGGCTTAAGTACTTCCGGATAAAAAACGTCCCAGAAGATATGCATACCGCATTTCAGATGACACTCTTGTGATACGCCGGGCCCGATGATTTCAGACAGACCGTAGATGTCGGTCGCGCGTATGTTCCATGCATTTTCAATCTCTTGGCGCATGTTGTCACTCCACGGTTCCGCACCGAAAATGCCGATTTCCCAGGAGCTTTTCTGAGGGTCCAGTCCCAATTCTCTGGCTTCATCCAACATATAGAGGAAATAGCTGGGGGTACAGCCGATGATGCGCGGTTTGAAATCATTCATCAGTTTAAGCTGCCGTTTGGATTGGCCCGAGGACATCGGTAAAATGGTGCATCCCAGTTTCAAGGCGCCGTAGTGAAGACCCAGTCCGCCGGTGAAGAGGCCGTAGCCGTAGGCGATTTGAATCATATCCCCGGGTTCTCCGCCTGCACAGGCGATGGCTCGAGCCACCACTTCGCCCCAGAGTACAAGGTCCTTCTGAGTATAACCGACGACGGTGGGATTGCCCGTGGTCCCGCTGCTCACATGAATTTCGCGGATATTCTTCAGCCCCGTTGAAAAGAGACCGAAAGGATAATTGTCCCTAAGCTCTTCCTTTTCAGTAAAGGGAAGTTTTCGAATATCATCAATTGAACGGATAGCCTGCGGCCGGATGCCGTGTTCCGCCAATTTTTTCTGGTAAACCGGGGAATTTGCCATCACATAGTCTATCTGTTTGGAGAGGCGGTCGGATTGGAGCGCTTTCATCTCTGAAGGCGCCATGCATTCCATCTTTTCATTGAAAATCATCGTTTGGAACCCTTCTGTTGGCCGGCCCGAAAGACTTGCCGGTTTTCCTCTTGTGCTTTTTTGAATCCTGCGTCCAGTGCGGTGAACCAGGCGTCATTTGTAAAGGGAAGGTATGTGCTCAAGGCGCCGAGCATAAAGGTGTTGATAAATTTCTTGTCCGGCACGGTTGCCGCCGCAGTTGCAAGAAGCGGGGTCAGGTCTTTTCCCTTTGGGTTGAAAAAGTGGCGCCATCGTCGACCTTCTTCCTCATTGAAAGGAACATAAAAATCAGCACCATGAGCAGGGATGAGGGGTGAGTGAACGACGTTACCGAACCGAACATGAGAGTCCACGGAACCGCCGCGCTGCGACATGCCTTTCACCTCAGACTTCTTGACGGCCAAGCCGCTATTCAACGCGGCCATGGCGCAAATTTCAGAGCCGCGCAATACGCCCTGACCGCCGATACCGCAAAAGAGGACACTTGTGGTTTTCTCCGGAACTGGAACACACTTTTTGGAAGGGGCCTTTTTTTGTTTCTTGTCCATGGGATTTCCTATCTGCGAGCCGGGATGAGCTTGCAGGGGTATTGGGCGATAATGACGGTCAGTTTTTCTTCACTGAGCCTCCGGCGAATCAATTCTTCCAGTTCATGATGTTGATAGGGATTGATAATGTCCACGGTTTCCGCACCACAGGCCAAACAGAGCTTAGCCAGATCTAGTTTGATCGTCGGTTCGTTCTGCAGGGTGTAGCCTGAACCGGGATTTTCCTGGCTGCCGGTCATGGCGGTAATGGAATTGTCCAGAATGAAGAAGACTCCTTTGATTCGGTTGTAGACCGCGTTAATCAAGCCTGTGATGCCGGAGTGGATGAAAGTGGAATCCCCCACAATGCCCACCACCGGTACCCCGGGTTTGGCGCGCCGGACGCCCTCGGCTACGGTAAAGCCGCCGCCCATGCAGATACAAGAATGGAGGGCCCCATACGGGGCGAGTGCGCCCAGGGTATAGCAACCGATATCGCCGGAAACGAAGACCTCCGGGAATTTCTGGAGTGTGTGAAAGACGAAATGGTGGGGACAGCCCGGACAGAGCGCCGGTTTGCGGACCGGGATCGGGACATCGTTTTTGGGGAGTCCCTTGACTATGCGGGCCATATATTCAGGCCGCAATTCGCCGATATGATAGCTGGGATGGCGTGTCTTGAAACGCAGACCGGTTACCTTTAACTGGATTTCGATGAAGGGGTCGCCCTCTTCAATCAGCACGACCTCTTTTACGCTTTTTGCAAAGGCGTTGACTTTTTTTTCGCACAGCGGATAGGAAAAGCCCAGCTTTAAAATCGGGGCATCCGGAAAACTCTCTTTAATGTATTGATACGTCACGCCGGAAGTGATGAAACCGCGTGCTTTGTTCTTTCCTTTTTCGATGCGATTCAGGGTTGTCTTTTCCGAGAATTTCCGGAGCTCGATGAGCCGTTTTTCAAGAACAATATGGCGTTTATAAGCAGAACCGGGGATCATGACATACTTCCCAATATCTTTGGTCAGCGCTTTTTTTACGGGGATCGTTCTTTTCCCGATTCGGACATTTTCCTTGGAATGAGCGGTACGGGTGGTCATTCGAAAAAGAACCGGGGTGTCGAATTGTTCGCTGATACGGAAGGCTTCTTGGATGAAGGAATAAGCTTCCGCAGAGCCGGAGGGTTCGATGATGGGTGCTTTGCCGTAAAGAGCGACCCATCGGGTATCCTGCTCATTTTGGGAGGAGTGTAATCCCGGATCGTCGCAGACCACGGCTACAAAGCCGGCGTTCACTCCCATGTAGACCGAGGTCATGAAAGGATCCATGGCCACATTCAGTCCTACATGCTTTGAGGCGTACAGGCTTCGTACACCGGCCATGGAGGCGCCATACGCGACTTCATAGGCAACTTTTTCATTCACCGACCATTGGGCATCTATTTCCTTAAACAGGGCGATATTTTCCAGGATTTCTGTTGACGGGGTGCCGGGATAGGCGGCAGCAACCTGAAGTCCTGCGTCATAAGCGCCGTGAGCAATGGCCTCATTACCGGAGAGGAGGCGTTCGGTTTGTTCGTTCATAATGCTCCTGATATTGTTCTCCGGTGATGCCGGATGGAAGAGAAAGAAAAAGATAAGTTTTCAAGGGTTTGGGATTCAATAACCCTCGCCGTGACATTCCGTTGAGCTGCCGGATGCCTTAATCGAAGCGACTTGTCAATAGCGTAGTTATTTGAGCGTCTTCCCTGCTGCGACCGCAAAGGGTTTCAATTCTTCCAAGAATCGGGCAAACTGTTCCAGATCCAATGACTGAGCCCCATCCGACAGGGCGGTTTTGGGTGAAGGATGAACCTCCACAATCAGCCCATCTGCACCGCACGCCACGGCTGCGCGCGACATGGGTGACACCAGCTCTCGAATACCCGTACCATGCGAGGGATCCACCATGACCGGCAAATGGCTATGCAGCTTGAGAAAGGGGATCGCATTCAAATCAAGCGTGTTGCGGTAGGCGGTTTCAAAGGTGCGCAACCCCCGCTCGCACAAGATGACCTGTGGATTGCCTTCAGAAACAATATATTCAGCCGCCAACAGCAAATCTTCCACGGTGGCCGACATGCCCCGCTTCAGCAGGACCGGCTTGCCTGCTTTGCCGAGGATGGTCAGGAGTCTGAAATTCTGCATGTTGCGTGCACCGACTTGAAGCGCATCAACATAGGGGATAACGGTTTCCACATCCGCCACCTCAACCACTTCTGTAATACAGGCCATGTCATTTTCTACTGAGACCGCCTTCAGGATTTTAAGCCCTTCCAGACCCAATCCCTGAAAACTGTATGGACTGGTACGCGGTTTGAAGGCGCCCCCTCGCAGGATTCGGATACCCAGTTTTCGAAGTCCGGCTGCCACTGTAGCCATCTGTTCCGGGTTTTCTACAGCGCAGGGCCCGGCAATAATGGCCAAATCAGAGCCGCCTACGGAAACCGGGCCAATAGGGAAGACCGAGTTCTTCGGATGCGCTTCCCGGCTCACCAGCTTGTAGGAGCTTAAGACAGGCGTGATGCGTTCCACGGCCGGGTTGTTTTCAAGATGGAGGCCATAGAGCGTTCGCTCATCACCCAATGCGCCCAATACGACCCGTTCGGTTCCGGGCATATATAAGGGTTTTAATCCTGCGCCTGAGATTTGGGCTAAAATATCATCCGCCTCCCGTTTGGAGGCCGAGGGTTTCATGACAATAATCATTTAATTGCTCCTGTTGTCAATGACGCGTTTTTCTTTTTGGCCCGGTAAAGGTTTCAGGCTGTTCGGTTCCACCAGGGAGATGCGCGGGAGGATATTGAGATGATGCTTAATGGTTTTGGCGATATCGCTCTTCATGGCTTCAAGTTTGCGGATTTCATCGAACCCAGGCAGGTTTTCCGAGATTTCCACCTTCACTTCCATTTCTTCGACCAGATTTTTCGTCTCCAGAATGATTTGATAATGGGGCGTTAACCCCTGGACCGAAAGCAGTAGGTCGCCGATCTGTTCGGGCATGAGCTTGCTCCCTTTGAAGATAATCAGATTATCCGTGCGACCGGCAATACGGCTCATGCGCAGGGTGGTACGGCCGCAGGGACAACTCCGTTCGTAGAGAGCGGCCAAGTCTCCGGTGCGGTAGCGGATGAGCGGAAACCCCTCTTTGGTCAGCGTGGTAAAAACCAGCTCTCCCTCTTCTCCGGCCGCCAGCGGTTTGAGTGTTTTCGGATCAATGACTTCCGCAATGAAATGGTCTTCATTGATGTGAAGACCATTCTTTTCCCGGCATTCGCCTGCCATGCCGGGTCCCATCACTTCACTGATGCCATAATTATCATAGGCGTCGATGTGTAACCGGGATTCGATTTCCTGTCTCTGTTTTTCGCTCCAGGGTTCGGCGCCCAGCACCGCTCTTTTCAGATGGAGACGGTCCGGATGGATGTTCATCTCCTGCATGACGCGAGCCAGTTTCAAGGCATAGTTCGGCGTACTGGCGAGCGCGGTTATTTTAAAATCCTTCATCAGCGTCAACTGCTTTGACAAATCGCTGTTTTCGGATGAGGGTACCACGGAAGCACCCAGGTGTTCGGCGCCGTAATGAAAACCCAAGCCCCCGGTAAAAAGGCTGTAATGATAGGCAATCTGGATGAAATCATGTTCTGTGACACCCGCGGAAGTCAGTAATCGGGCAACCAGGGTGGACCAGTGCCGAATATCGTTTCGGGTATAGCCGACCACCAGCGCACGGCCCGTGGTGCCGGAGGTGGAATGGATGCGCACAATA